>ENA-ORXF01000034-ORXF01000034.1-marine-metagenome-genome-assembly--contig:-NODE-34-length-105439-cov-10.397895_pt1 | contig 105439 bp, 94 predicted proteins | sample MGYA00237864_ERZ511476 | MGnify/ENA primary metagenome ERZ511476 (study PRJEB26306, sample SAMN06343908) | marine metagenome | isolation source: coastal waters | place: Atlantic Ocean: West Antarctic...
CCCACAAACTAGCGGCAGCCAAGGATACAGGGTCAGAGGATGATGTCATATATAAATTAAATTTATCAGTATTAATGCGACGCAAACCATAAGACTGCGAATTCAAAGTTTCTGACGTTGAGTTAGGTTGATTTCGAGCGTAACCAATAGTCGAAAGTTTTGGATGTGATACGGTATCAAAGACCTCTTTTGCAGGCACATTAAAAGTAGCCCCATCAAAGGAATCAAATACAGCAGTCCTTGCAGTCCCAATTGCCTCTCGCGTACTACTACTTAAACCTGACACCACGTAGAGTTTTTTAGCTGATACATTTAAGTTATTGCCTGAGTACACTTTCCCATCGATGGAATAACCCGCACTACTAATCATGCTCGTTGAGGCTGCAGATGAGACTAAACCATGACCAAAAATCGCTTCCATTTGCGCTGTTGTGCATGTTGAGGAAGTGCATCCAGAGACACCATAACCCTTTAAACCAGTGTAGACTGCAGTATCTTTGATACGAGTTACAATTTGCGCTGCTGTTAAACTTGGGAACTGCTGCATAGTTGTCGCGACTACACCCGACACATGCGGCGCGGCCATAGAAGTTCCACTTAACCGAACATAACCCCCTTCCGCTTTATAAGCTGAGTCAGTATATGTTCCATCTGCCTGCGCTCCGTAAATGCCATCTGTGGATTGAGCGTCTCCACCGCCAGGCGCTGTGACACAAAAGTCTGCGGAAACTCCGCAACGATGAGCATAATAAGTCTCCTGTAAATCAGAACCGACTGACGTGACCACCAACCATTCATTTACCAACTCGTTAACCCTGTATGGCAAACCAGCCAATAGTGTAGGTTGGCTACATCCTGAAAGGTTGGTGCATCCCTGATTTCCTGCAGCAAATACGAATACTGTCCCATTTTGTTGAGCACTACGGAGAGCCGTGATAGTTTTAGAGTAAGTACTACGTGCAGAAGACTCGCTTATTCCATTAGCTAACGTTGAATAACCCCAGCTATTATTTGATACTTTTATATTATCGGTAACATGTTGATTAAATACTGAGGCTAACTTAGTATCAGTTGCAGTAGCGACAAGAGTACCAGCATCATTGGCCAATCTGTAAGAATATAAGGTTGCATCATAGGCAACACCTCGCATCCCTACTGCATCTTTATTGGCACCAATTATTGAGGCAACATGTGTCCCATGCCCATGACCGTCTGATCCATATGCGTAATCACTTCCTGCAAAAGACTTTCCATAAACTGTACGACCGCTAAACTCTGAATGACTAGAGTCGATACCAGTGTCCACAACTGCTACTTTAATACCAGAACCTGTGTAACCCGCACTATTTATAGTATCAGCGCCGATTAAACCCAAACCATACTGGTTTGACAGTTCAGGAGCATAATTAACAGATACTGGCGTTCCACTTCCGCCGCAACTCACAAGAAAAAAAAGAGTTCCAAATACTATATACATCTTAATTAATTTCATTCGATTAACCTATCAGTCTGAAATATAATTTATGATTATAATAACAGCTTAAGGAATATACATTTAAAAGATACATTTTAATTATAAGTCTCTGAGCCTTGTTTCTAACTCTAAGTATTTATCAAAATGAAAATCACAAATAAACTCTGTTACAGGACCTCTACGGTAGCCTTGGGAAAACAAACCAAATCTTACATTGCCAGACACTGCTGTTTGCATATCAACCTCTGAATCACCAATAAAGATTGTCGAATTTGTTTTAGATTTCAGATAACTTACCGCTTCTAGGAGAGGACGTGGGTTAGGTTTTCTTTCTGGAAACGTATCACCACAAATAACTACTTCGAAATATTGTTTTATATCTAAATTCTTTAATACTTTATTTGTTAAACTTGAGGGTTTATTAGTACAGATTCCTAAATTAAATCCCTGCAAATATAGCTTAGACAAGACACCTTTGACATCTTGGTAGCATCGGCTGTGGGTTGTAGGGTTAGCGTGGTAGTGTTCCATAAAAACTTGCGTTGCAACTTCTGATACTTTTAGATCATATACATCTAAGCATCGTTCGATCAATTTACCTACCCCATCCCCAATAAATGAACGAACTTGGTTAGATGGCAACGGATTTAAGTTAATACTTTTAAGCATTTCATTGCTCGCGGCGTGCATATCAGGTAGGGAATCTACGAGTGTGCCATCCAAATCAAAGATAATGCTTTCTACTGATTTTTCCATTTTATGGAACATCCCATTGAAGCAATTTGATCTCTTGGGCCAAGACCAGTTGTCGCGACCTCCAGCATACCTTCATATAAATCATTTTTTTGATCAGAGCCGGGGTCACCTTTTCCTCCTGAATCAAGTCTACCACGATATTGTAATCCTAAGGTGTTATTAAAACCAAAAAAATCTGGTGTACACACAGCTCCGTATGCCCGAGCAACTGACTGGGTTTCATCAAAAAGGTATGGGAAAGGAAAATTATTAGTAGTAGCTATTTTTTTCATATTTTCAAATGAATCCAGTGGATAAGTTTCCACATCATTAGAGGAAATGGCTACCACCCCAACCCCTTTATTAGAAAGATCCCTTGATACTTTTATAATTCTATCCAATGCACTCAAAACATAGGGGCAGTGATTACAGATAAACATTACTAAAAGACCATTCTCTTTAAGTAAGGAGTCCCGTGTACATAGTTTCATTCCTGTACTGGGAAGCTCAAAATGTGGGGACACCCAATCAAAATCACAGATGTGTTTCTCATTAATCATTTTTGACGTTTCTCAATCTATTATTTAACTAAGACTAACTCAGCTGCATTTCTCAACGCTCTTATATTAGAGCCATAAATATTCGAGTTATCAGCCGAACCTCCTTTGAAAACAGCCGAACCAGCGACCAAAACATCTGCCCCTGCCGCAGATACTAATGGAGCTGTCTCTACTGTAACCCCTCCATCAACTTGAATATGGATTGGACGATCACCAACCATTTCTGAAATTTTAACTATTTTATTAATTTGAGATTTTATAAATTTTTGACCACCAAAACCAGGATTAACAGTCATAACACAAATAAGATCAACCATATCCAACAGAAACTCTATCTCTTCAATACCAGTTGCCGGGTTTAGTGCTAAGCCAGCCTTAGCTCCATTAGCCCTAATGGCTTGAAGGGTTCGGTGGATGTGAGGGTCTGCCTCGACATGTGCAGTAATTATATCTGCACCACTACTCGCAAAGCTCTCTATATATTTATCAACAGGTGAAATCATCAGGTGAACATCCATTACACCTTTGATATGAGGCCTCAAAGCCGCACAGGTCTCAGGTCCAAAAGTAATATTTGGGACAAAGTGACCGTCCATAACATCAATATGAACCCAGTCACACCCTTGTGCTTCTATTGCTACACACTCTGCTCCAAAGTTTGCAAAGTCTGCCGCAAGAATTGAGGGGGAAATTTTAATTTCTTTTGAGAAATTCATTTACTTTTACCTACCTATTGGTGAGATTTTATAAACCAAGTTTCGAAAATCTAAAAATATTAATACAGTTCCAATATTCGCCAAAGAGAAACACTATGATTTTGTTTTAGGATTTAGACGTCCACTTTCATACTCTTTTGCCATATCATCCATTGAAATTACTTGAATTTTTGATCCATTTCCGGCGGTTCCAAATCTTTCAAATCTATCAATACAGAGTGATTTCATTTCGTTCATTGCAGGGATCAAAAATTTCCGAGGGTCAAATTCTGATGGATTATCTGTTGCTACTTTTCGAAATTGCGCGGTCATTGCCATACGACAATCTGTGTCAATATTTACTTTTCTTACCCCCATCTTAATACCTTTTTCTATTTCCTCTACTGGCACTCCATAAGTTTGAGGCATGTTACCACCTGATTCGTTGATAAGATCCTGGAGATACTGTGGGACAGAAGAAGATCCGTGCATGACTAAATGAGTAGACGGTAGTTTTAAGTTTATAGCTTGAATAATTGACATTGCTAAAATGTCTCCATCAGGTTTTCTACTAAACTTATAAGCACCGTGAGAGGTGCCACACGCGATTGCTAACGCATCACACTTAGTTTTAGATACAAAATCTACTGCCTGGTCTGGGTCAGTAAGAAGTTGTTCTTGGCTCAGTTTGCCTTCGGCTCCAGAACCATCTTCTATTCCTGCCTCACCCGTCTCTAGAGAGCCAAGGACCCCAAGCTCTCCTTCGACCGATGCCCCAACAGAATGAGCAAACACTGAAACTCGGTTCGTAATATCAACATTGTATTCGTAAGATGAAGGCGTCTTCATATCAGCTTCGAGAGATCCATCCATCATTACACTCGTAAAACCGTACTTTATAGCACTAAGGCATGTGGCTGCATTATTTCCGTGGTCTTGGTGCAAACAAATTGGTACTCTAGGGTTCATCTCGGCTAAGGCTTGCACCATGCTACTAAGCATAATGTCACCTGCGTAGGCCCTAGCGCCTCTACTAGCCTGTAATATAACAGGTGAATCAGTTTGTACCGCAGCATCAACTATGGCTAAGCCCTGCTCCATATTGTTTATATTAAAAGCAGGAACACCGTATGAATGCTCAGCTGCATGATCAAGAAGTTGACGTAATGTAATTAAAGCCATGTTTAGTATTTCCTCTTTTTTATCTGCAACTCAAGGAAAGCATATCAAAAAAAATTGATCAAGATAGCTTTTTTTAAAAATTAAAATTTTCATTCAATAGACAGTAACTTTTAGGTAGGTAAGTCCAAATTTTATGTAATTCTAAAGTTCTTTTATCACCTTGATTAAGCGTGAAATTTCATCTTTAGAACCAAAACAAAATGGAGTTCGCGCATGTAACGAATTCGGGACAATATCTAATATTGGAACATTACCGTCAACTGCCATTCCCCCAGCCTGTTCAATCAAATATGCAATTGGGGCACACTCATAAACCATACGCAATCTACCATTTTCATACCCTTTCCTAGCATCTTCTGGATATAAAAAAATTCCACCTCTTACTAAAATTCTGTGTGTCTCTGCAACTAATGAGGCTATCCATCGCATATTATAGTTTTTATTAAATGGGCCTGTTTCCCCTGAGTTGCAATTCATAATGTATTTTGAAAATGTATTAGGCCAATGTCGTGTGTTAGAGGAGTTTATTGCATACTCCTGTGAAGTTTTCGTAATAGAAAAGGATTGATTAACCTGAATAAATTTTTCTTGGGTTCGATCTAAAACAAAGTAACTAATTCCGTTACCGACTGAAAAAACTAAAGAAGTTTGGGGACCAAATATAACGTACCCTGCAGCTAACAAATCACTACCTTTTCTTAAAAAACTGGTGTTAGCATCTTCTTTCGCAGGGTAGATCCCGAAAATTGTGCCAATTGATACGTTTGAGTTTATATTTGATGAGCCATCTAGCGGGTCAATAGCAAGGGCCAAGCTGCCATTAGTCTTCAATCTTAAAACCTCTTCTCGTTCCTCAGATGCATACCACTTAACATCCGTAGAAATTAATGCACTCACGTACGCCTCATCAGCTATAATATCTAAAGCTTTTTGTCCGTCACCATCTGAGTTTGTACCAACTTTCGCATCAAGTCCCCCATTAATTGGACTAACAGAAATTATCTTTGCCAAGTCATTTGCTACTAAGGAAATTTTTTCTAATACGTCTCTTAATTTAGGTGGAATATTAATATCTTTAAGATTTATGGTTGTATCATCACGCATAATGGAATTTTCCTAAACTATTAAGAAATATTTAAATATTCATAGCACATGTAGCAGAACTAGTTGAATAGGTAATTTAGAGACATTTAATCTATATTAAATAATGTATTAAAATTAATATTTTGGTTAGTGCTTTTTCTGGTTGCACCTCAACCCATTTTTCGCCAAATATTATACAGGATTTATTTTATCTAAAGTAGTTCAAAGGATTAATTATGTTAAACATTAGTACACAGATCATTCACCTTCATAAGCGTTTCCCATTAGCTATAAGTAGAGGCGTAATGACCGGCTCAGATAACCTTTTTATTCATGTAGAAGAAAATGGTGTTACAGGTATTGGCGAGATGGCTCCAGGGTCAACTGAAGGTGCACAAACTCCTCAAGAGGGGGCAAAAATGCTATCTGATTTTTGTGCGAGTGAAAAGAGTTCCAATTCAATCCAAGAAACTTACGATAACGCCATGGGAGCGGGTGTAGCAGCATGTGCCGTGGCAGCTCTAGACATGGCCCTTTGGGATTTGAGAGCAAAACAAGCAGGTCTTCCATTATATAAACTACTCGGCTTATCTAGAAATGTCGTACCAACTTCAGTAACTGTGGGGATTAACCCACCAGAAGTTGTTAGGGAAAGAATACCACTGTTACTAGACGGAACCGGTGTCAAAGCTCTGAAAGTTAAACTAGGGTCTCCAGATGGTTTAGATGCTGACCAAGCAATGTTTTCTGCGGTGCTAGAAATGACAGAAAACCGTTCTACCGTTATAAGAGTTGATGCAAACGGGGGCTGGACAGTACCTGAAGCAAAAAAAATGATGCAATGGCTGGCAGATCGTGGGGTAGAATACATTGAACAGCCACTCAAAAAAGGTGAAGAGGATGGCCTAATCCACCTGTTCAAGGATCGCCCACTTCCTATCTACGTCGATGAAAGTTGTAGAGTATCATCAAACATTCCTCACTTTGCCGATCGAGTGGATGGAGTAAATCTAAAGTTAATGAAGTGTGGTGGAATTACTGAAGCCCTTAGAATTGTAAGCACAGCTAGGGCATTTGGCCTAAAAACTATGATTGGATGCATGGGAGAAAGCTCTGTATCTATTGCTGCAGGGGCTTCAATAGGCTCGTTGTTTGATTATATTGACCTTGATTCTCACTTAAATTTAGATCCAGACCCCTGTGGTGGTGCAGAAATGACAGATGGAAAAATCTTGCCAACTAATAACTTAGGTCATGGAGGAGGTATTTTAAATGCTTAAAGCGAACCAAAAGTTAGCATTATTTTGTGAGGCCACAATGGGTCAACCCAACACTAAAATGGCGGAGGGTATTTTGAGATATGGCCCAAATGAATGTGTTGCTGTCATAGATAGTAAAGCGGCTGGTAAAAGCCTAAAAGAGTTTTGGAAATTAGATACCAGCTTACCTATCGTCGGCACACTTAACGAAGCTATTGCTCTAGGCGCAGAAGTGTTAGTTTTGGGAACGGCACCGTCCGGAGGTCGTCTTCCCGAATCGTGGAAGGAAGTAATTCTCCACGCTCTTGATTCTGGCATGTCCGTAGTTAATGGACTTCACGATAAACTTCAGCCAATTTTCTCTGATAAATTAAAATTAGATCAATGGATTTGGGATCTCAGAACACCAGTTGGTGACTTACCACAAATTGGAGGCGCACGGGCTGCTGATTTAAACAATACAAGAGTATTGATGGTCGGAACTGACATGGCAATTGGAAAAATGACTGCCGGTTTAGAAATCTATAAATACCTAAAAGATAACAATCATAACGTAAACTTCCTGGCAAGTGGACAAACTGGTGTGGCCATAATGGGCGCTGGAATTCCTCTAGATGCCTATAGCGTTGATCATGCAGGAGGAGCAGTTGAAAGAATGGTACTAGAATCCTCTAAAAATGATATAGTAATCGTTGAAGGTCAAGGGTCCTTATTACATCCTGGCAGTACAGCGACACTACCACTAATTCGTGGAACTTGCCCTACGCATATGATTCTCTGCCATAGAGCACAAATGACACATCTCGATACAATTAGAAAAAACTCAGAGAATTTAATAAAGGTTCCGCCGATTAAAGATGTCATAGCATTGAATGAGGCCGTCGCTTCTGCGGCCGGGGCTCTTTTTAAAAGTAAGGTTGTAGGTATCTGCCTGAATACGCGGGAACTAGATGAAACATCTGCCCATGCAGAAATTGAGAAACTTGAAGCTGAAAGTGGTTTACCTGTGCAGGATCCAGTACGATTTGGTGCCGCCAAGATCGCTAATACTTTAATCTAAAACAAACTGAGCCTTGTTATTAACTTATTTCAATTGTCTTGCTCGTAATATTAGTGGGTCAAGTCCCATGTTTATTTGGTGAGGAAAGTTTATCTCTTAGTTTGTAATAATTCATAGCAATTGGAAGAAACCAAGGGTCTCCTTTATAAAATGGAAGTGTCCAAAATCTTTGACCCGAGAAAACAGTTTCGGCATCTTTACCCAGAATCATTCCTGCAGCTTTTTGTCCTAACCAACGAGCCCAGACTGTGCCTGAACCACAAAAACCTGCTGGATAAATAACCCCGTCATGTATTGCTATTTTTGGTAACTGATCAAAGGGAAAGGCTACATTCCCAAACCAATGATGCGATATCTTTGTATCTTTAAGTTGAGGTAAAATTCCCAACAATCCAGCCCTGAGCCTTTCTCTTGATTCAATTATATTTGACCCAAGGCGGCGTCCTCCAAGTAATATGCGTTTACCATCCGGAGATGGCCGATAATAATGCCCTAACTCTAAAGACTCTCCAAACATAGTCTTCTTTGGCATCAAGTGACTAACAAAGTTTTCTCCTAATTCTTCGGTCGCAATAATCTCTGAAACTACAGGAATAAGTCGCCTCCTTAACCAAGGAAGCTCTTTCCCAGTATATGCATTTGTAGCTACTATTAAGTGCTCTGATGTTATTGTACCACGATGGGTTTGGATCTTAAAACTTTGTCCAACCCTTCTAATATTTTCACCAGCTGTTTCTGAAAATATTTTCACTTTATCTTTAACAGCCACTCTAATCATTTCGTGAAGCAACTTGCTTGGATGAATGCCCCCAATATCTGGGCGAAAAGTACCAGACTTATATTTAGGACTGTCAATATAATCAGTTACCCCTTTGGTATCACTTACAATAGTTTGAATTCCAAAATTTTCATAAAATTGATCTGCGTCCCTTTTAAGTTGATCGAGTGAAGTTTTATCGGGAATACCAAGAAATCTTCCAACCAAATTAAAATCACAGTCAAGTTTCTCTTGTTCAATGAAATCATACAAATCCTGTCGGGCGGCGATAGCCTCTACCTGAAATTGTTTAGCTTTCTCCAAACCAAAACGACGAACAAGATCTTTATTAGAAGGCCTGAGATTTCCACTCGTTATTCCACCATTTCGTGCAGCGGCACCCTCACCTAAATTATTTTTTTCTAAAATTACTACACTATGTCCAGCTCGAGCTAAAGGAATTGCCGCTCCCAAACCCGTAAACCCACAGCCAATTACAACGACATCGACGTGATCTCTCCAGTTAGTTTCAGATGATTTTATAGGAGGTTTCGCATCCCACCAAAATGGTTCCTCATTAACTTTCATGACACTTCCCGATTATGGCAGCTCGGTTCAATGAAAAAAAATTACTTTCTTATTATTAAACCCAAAATGCCTTTTCTAAGTCCTTAAAGTCATCTGCTGGACCTTCAAATTTATTTCTTCCCAATTCTAGAACATAAACATAATCTGAAATTTTTAAAGCCTGTCTAATTTCTTGATCAACAATAAGTATTGTTAGGTTATCTCTGTCCCTTAGATCAGTCAGCATCCCATAAACTTCTTCTGCCAACATTTTAGAAAGTCCTGCAGTAGGTTCATCAATTAACATCATTTTAGGGTCTGCCATTAAAGTTCGACCAATTTCAACCATTCGTTGCTGACCGCCACTTAACTCTCCAGTAATCTGTTTTCTCTTCTCTTTTAAAACTGGAAACCGTTCATAATTTATTTCAATTTTCTCTTTGACTTGTTTTTTATCTTTTCGAAAAGTCCAACCACCTAACTCTAAGTTAGCCTCTACTGTCATATCCTTAAAAACACCCGGCTGTTGGGGTATGTATGCTAAACCCTTAAGAATTTTCTTATAAGTAGGCACATTAATAATACTTTCACCCTCTAAAAGAACTTCTCCTGCATTCGGCATTAAAAATCCAAATATAGCTTTTAAGGCTGTAGACTTCCCAACACCATTAGCCCCGAGTATAGCAGTTATTTTATTTTCTCGGGCCTTAATATTTAAATTTTGTAAAATATTCAGATCTTTATAATAACCTACGTCAAGAGCCTTAGTCTCAAGTATGATGGGAACATCTGTATCGGTCATTTCTTTATCCAATTCCTTTTAAAGACTTAGTACTAATCTTCTTCATCATCATCATCTGAACCTAAGTACGCTTCAATAACAGTGGGGTCATTCTTGACCACGTCAGGTGTGCCATCAGCTATCAAGTCACCATAGTTTAAAACAAGTAACCTTTTGCAAAGAGAAAAAATTGAATCCATCTGGTGACTAATGAGAATTATGGCCGTTCCATCGTTATTAACACGCTCAATATACTTATAAATAATTTCCATTAATTTTGGGTGAACACCTGCAAAAGGTTCATCCAAAATAATTACATCAGGATTTAACATTAGAAGACGTCCCAACTCTAGTAATTTTTGTTGCCCTCCAGAAAGGGATTTTGCATATTCATTTCTAAGATGTTCTACTGTTAAGAACTCAAGAACTTCCATTGCCTTATCGTCTATCTCAGGTCTACTCAAACCTTGATCTAAGGCTAACGCTGGAACCATTAAATTTTCTAATACTGTCATTCGTCTAAAAGATCGCGTAACTTGGAAGGTTCTTCCTAAACCATGGCGAGCCACTTCATACGGCTGCAATTGATCTATTCGGTTTCCTCCTAAATAAACAGTTCCACTATTAGGTTTTATCGCACCGTCTAAAACATTTGTTAGTGTTGTTTTTCCAGCACCATTTGGCCCAATCAACCCTATTAGTTCAGGACCATTTATCTCAAATGATACACCCTTCAGTACGTGTAAACCACCAAAGTTCTTCTTTAAATCTTTTACAACGAGATTAATCATTATGCAGACTCCTCGCTATTATCAGAAACTTTTCTCTTAGCAACAGTTTCATCGGCAACGTGACCTCTTAAGAAGTAATTAATTATTGGTGCAATTATTCCATTCCTAGAAAGTCGTAGCGTTATCATAAGAAGTGCACCAAAGACCACTAATCTCCACACTGTCATATCAACTTCTACACCGAGTAGCGGCACATCAAAACTTGTTCGAAGTGTTTCCAATGTAAATTCGATAATAATAGCGCCTATTGCTGCTGCAAATATATTCTCAATTCCAGCAATAACAGCCATGGAAACCACCAAACTCATCTGTAGTATCATTAAATTATTTGGTGAAATTATTCCAATATAGTGTGCAAAAAATGCACCTGCTGCTGCGGCCATCATTGAGGTTATTACAAAAAGCATTACTTTATATTTTGTCGTATTGACACCCAATGCCGCGGCTGCGTCTTGGTCCTCCCTAAGAGCTCGAATAAATAGACCGAACTTAGATTGGGCCAACCAGTAAAGGACACCCAAGCAGAAAAATAATAAAAAGAGCATAACAAAATATGGGGGTAAAGGATCTGTTTTGTCAAAATGACGACCAAAAATAGTGATGCCATTTTCAAAAAGTTTGGGTAGCTCTAGGCCAGCTTGTCCCCGAGTAATATTGAGCTCAGAGCTAATAACTGCTCTTAGTATTTCAGTAAACCCTAATGTGAAAAGTGCCAGATACGCTGCTCGCAACGGCAAAACTAACAAACCTATAAGAAGACCAAATAATCCTCCCATAGCTATTCCCAGTATAATTCCAAGCCAAACCGGCATAGGGGTGACTTCTACGCTACCGTCCCAAATAGACAAAGCCTCTCTCAAGCAATCTTGAACTAACGTAGAGGACGTAATTCCTATCGGGTTCACAATAATTAAGTATTGGCTCCCCACGGCAAATTCTGTACAGATATTCGTCGCTTCCGGAGAGAGGTAGATATAATGACAAAAAAGAGCCGTAGTATATGCTCCAATGCCCGTAAACCCCATGTGACCAAACGAAAACTGTCCACCATACCCGGCGAGCATCGACCAACTAGACGTCAGTATCGCGTAAAAGAACCCCGCAATCATTATATGCATTACATAAGGGTAGTTATTAGCTGTATAAACGAACGGAAATATCATTAAGAATGATATTATTATCACGCCTGCAATTAATGGTACCTGTTGTTTGTTCATCCGAATTTTCCATGAGAACCACCGGAGAAACGTCTGCCAAACAGTCCGGTAGGTCTAAGTAATAAAGTTAAAAGTAAAACAATTCCTCCATAAGCAGGAATGTATGAAGCTGCTTTCTGAGGATCTGGTATACAACCTGTGCCGGCAGATTCTACCAAGCCAACAATTATACCCCCAACGAATGCCCCCGGAAGAGATCCCAAACCTCCAAGAACGATTATAACAAATGATCGCATGGCTGGAATAGCCCCGACCTGAGGTAACCAAGAAAAGGCTTGTACGAGCAGTGCTCCAGCAAGCGCTGCGAGCATTCCACCAAGAGCAAAGGCTAGCATATTCATTCGGTTAGGATTAATTCCTGTTATTGCAGCCGCCTCGCGATCTAAGCTGACAGCTCTCAACGCCTTACCAGTCCATGTTCGGTGCAAAAAGTACAACAACATAAGGAGTACTAATATACAAACTACTGCGGCGGTGAAACGTGGGTTGGAGATAGTTATAGTGTCAAAAAGCTCCATTCCACCGCGACGTGTCTTAAGAAGCCATGGGTCCTCTTTAGAGGGCCAGTGAAGTCTTGGAAAATCAAAGTACCTTTTCGCTTTCACTGGATTTGATCCAACCGTAGCAGCAATAAAGTATTGCAATGTAAAAGCTAAGCCAAAAGTAACGAGAATACCATATTCAACAGGTCTATCTATCCTCCCGTCGTACATAGGCGTTAAAAACACACGTTCAAAAACCGCACCGAGAATAAATGTTGAAACACAGGCAAATCCAATACCAAATAGTGGGTTAATACCAGGAAACCAAACCATGGTAACATAATACGCGGCCATTCCGCCAATCATGTAAAAATCACCATGTGCAAAGCTAACCACGCCCAAAATCGAATATATTAGGGTGAGACCAAGAGCCATAAAGCCATAAAGTATACCCAATATAATCCCATTAGAAATCTGAGATGCAACAAAAGATCCATTTGTCACACAGCTATTACTAGGATCAGCGAAGGCAAATGATATTGCAAGTAAGGCAAACGCCGCTATCGGCGGTGCTACCATCAAACTTTTTCGCGTTTCAGGTGTTTTCAACCAAAGCGCTATGAGTCCTACTGGGCCAGTGGCAGCACCGATCATAGAACCGATATATGCCGCATTGGATGTATCCATATCTTTTTTTAAATAGGCTCTGCGAGTGCCGACTGCGCCCACGACCGCCCAAAAGGTCATCCAGAGCATAACACTCCAAAAAATGACTGGAAATTCCACTACATTACCCCATTAATTATAAAATTAGCATTATTACGTTTAGTGGCGATAATTCATAATTTGGAATTATCGCCACTATTTCTTTTTGATAGTACTATCTAGTTATTCACTAACCCAAATAGCATCACCAGTTTTATATGCGTCTGGCCAAACAATCACTGACTCAGTGGAGTCCTCACCTTCGTTTTGGTATTGGATCACTGTCATAGCTGGATCAGGCCACTGATGCCACCATTCGTCACCTTTTCCATCAACGCTAGGATCTTTGGCTGAACCGTAAGGAAAATAAATCCGACCAAGTGTTCCATCGTGATCGATAACTTCAAGAGCTGCAACAATTGCTTCTCCATCGGTAGAGCCAGCTTCATTTATGGCTTGGACCAAAATTGCTATAGAGTCATACGCTTCTAGAGCATAGCTTTCGATAGCACCTTTACCTGTTAACGCTTTGTAAGTTTCGTTTAATTTAAGCGCTTTATCATTCCACAAATTTACCGGTATTCCGATACGTTGAACGAAAGCATATTGACCGTCTGGGACATTTTCCCACCAAGCTTTACTTTCAAGAGCAACTTGACCTGCCTGGAAAGGTACATCCATTGGGCCAATTCCTGCATCAGCAGCTTGCTGTGCAAAGTTGTATCCAGCTTCACCAGTAGCAAGAACAATAACATAACCAGGATCAAACGCTTTGATACGCTCAACAATTCCAGAGTAATCCTGTGTTCCAATATCAACACCGTAAGTAGCGGCCTCAATACCATTAGCTGTTAAGCCTTTAGTTGTCTCAGCAGCAGCGGGGATACCATAATCTGTATTCTCCGTTAAAATTGCTACTTTTTTAAGACCTGGTGCCAATATTGCAGACTGCCAAATCGTCGCCGACGCCCAAGAGCTTAGCGGTGCAATTCTAAAAATAAACTGCTGTTTGTCGCCAGTAATTGTATCGTTCCAAGTTTCTGCAAAAACCACTGGGATCTTTGCATCGTTTGCAACATCTTTAGACGCAACACCAACTGAACTGTGATAACCGCCACCGACAGCCACTACACCATCTTGCGTGATCAATCTATTCATCATCGCCGCTGCTTTTTCTGGTAATCCTTCTGTATCAGCAATAACAACTTTAATGTCACAACCAAGTGCACCACCAGCCGCATTCAAATCTGCTTCTGCTAGTTTCATAGCGTCACGCATTGCTTCACCTCCGCCAACAGCTCCAGGAGCTGATAGTGGGGCCAGACCGCCAATTTTAATTACACAGTCTGCTGCAAAAGACGCAGATCCTACTAAGGATGCAGCAATTACAGTCGCAGTCGCAATTCCATAAATTGATAATTTTGACTTATTCATGTTTAAACCTCCATAAAAGATATGATTCGATAAGAAATCGTACAATGTAAAAAAGGAAAGAACAAACCACAAAATAATAAACTAAATTAATTGATTTTAGTACCGGTCAGATTAAAAAAATGTCCTCACATTATAGTACTAATTTAGATATACTTTTGGGAGCGTAACTCTTGTTCAAACTGTAAGAAAGTTATCCGCAGTAAATCAATAAGTTCATCCACCTCACTTTTATTAATCGTCAGGGCTGGTGTTATCATCACCCACTCACCAAAGGCCCCACCTGATGTCTTCCTAGTATATAATAGCAATCCGTTTTCAATCCCAATTTGAACAAGCCTATAGACGGCACTACACTTCATAGGCAACATTTCTTTAGTGTCTTTATTTGCAACTATCTCTGCTGCTAATAATAGACCTTTGCCTCGAATATCCCCAATTATCTGAGTTGAATTAGCTAACTCTTTTAATCTTGCAATAAGGTATCCACCCATTTCTTCAGCGTTATTCATTAGACCATTTTCGATTAATTCACCAATAACAGCCTCTCCCACAGCGCATGAAAGTGGGTTGGCAGCATATGTATGTCCATGTTGAAATCCGCCTGAGTCAACAACTGTACCGACAATTTCATTTGGTGCCATAACGACACCTATAGGGGTGTAACCAGCAGCCACCCCCTTAGCCAAAGTAACAAGATCAGGGCGAGCATTTGGCCAATGCTCTGCAGATAGAAACTTTCCAGTGCGACCAGCACCAGCCATTACATCATCGTATATTAATAAAACCCCATAACGAGTACAGATTTCTCTAACAGTTTCGTAGTAATGATCTGGAGCGACTAATCCTCCTGAAGATAACCCACCGACAGTTTCAATAATAAAGGCTAAAACATTCTCGGCACCCTCTGTTAAGATAATCTCTTCCAGTTTTCTTGCGCAGTCTCGAGCATAACTATTTACGTCATGATTGTCGGGTAATCGATAGGAAAACGGAGTCGGAACTTTTGGCATAACTTTAGCCATAGAGCCAAACATCGACTCTGCAACTGGATCCCCCGAAACTAGAAATGCACCTAAAGTCGAACCATGATAACTTGGGTTTCTTCCTAAAACTTTAGTTCTATTGTATTCACCTTTTGCAATAGCATACTGACGAGCAAGTTTAATTGCTGACTCTGTAGCTTCCGACCCGCCTGAAACAATAAATGCTTGATCAAAGCCCGTTCCTGACAGTGTGACTAACTTTTCTGCCAACCGTTGGTTCGGAGAGTTTTCAAAAACAGCAACACTAGCATAACACACTTTTTCAGCCTGGTTTGACATCGCCTTTAGCACCCGCTTATTACCGTGCCCTAAATTAGTTGTTACCGGTCCAGATGAACCATCAAAATATTTCTTTCCATTTGTATCCCACATATAGATACCCTGAGCTCGATCGATTACGGGTAATGCTCGGACATCCCCAGTATTAAAAACCTGAATTGGACCTCCTGGCTTTATTAAATGTTCGTTCATCATATGTTTTTCTACCTCTACAAGAGTAATATATTGAAAATATAATTCGCCAACCTAACCAAATAATATTATGGCAATCTTAATGAAAAGTTTTGTAGTGTAAACTGGCTTTTAAAAAAAAGAGCTTAATCAATTTTTACGTTCATAATAGGCGTTGTACGAATGGCAGCCAACAACAACAAAATCGCAATTATCAGAAGTGGTATTATTAGAGTTTCGACAGCCTATTACTTATCTTTAAACCATAATCTATCAAATGTTTTATGAATTAATATCGGCCATCCAATGTCTTTCACCTCATCTCAGTCTGGTGAGAACTCCTCGCTAATGAAACCTCTTAACAAGATTAATCCTGGAATCCTTTAGTAATAATTTGAGGTAATTGTGCATTCTTTTACTAACTTACCAATATCTTTTGATTTTAGTGAGCTAGGGCTTGCTGATCTAGAACAATTATTTTATTGATGCCCAGCGTATGCAGGGAGAATCTGGATTACCAGTGCCGAAGGAGCAACCGCCCCGGAAACTCTCAGGCAAAAGGACCTGCATATCAACATAAAATCTGGAGAGAAGTGTCAAAGAGCACTCGCCGAAGGGATAACGATCTCAGGCAAAAGGACAGAGGGGCATCGCTAACGGGTCATTCTACTCGTCAATAGTGGTGTTTTTATGGTTAATAAATTAGGGGGTTTTATGACCACACTTAAACGGACAAGCTTATACGATTATCATCTTGCGAATGGTGCTAAAATGGTACCTTTTGCGGGATATGAAATGCCAGTGCAGTACAGCCTTGGAGTAATGAAAGAACATCTCCACACTAGAACAGCAGTAGGCATGTTCGACGTTAGTCACATGGGACAAATTCTCCTATACCCAAAGTCAGGAGTAATTTCTGATGCTGCATTAGCAATCGAAACTCTTGTTCCAGTAAACATACTATCCCTAGAGAAGGGTCGTCAAAGATATGCGATGTTTACAAACGATGAGGGTGGGATCTTAGATGATCTGATGATCGCAAACAGGGGTGATCATTTGTACATTGTCGTTAATGCTGCCTGTAAAGATAATGACCTTGAGCACTTAAAAAGCAAACTTGGAAACGAGTTTAAAATTGATATGGTTGATAATCGTTCTTTAATTGCATTCCAAGGTCCTCTTGCTGAAGAAGTTTTATCTAAACTGAATCCAATCGTTAAAGAATTAAAATTTATGGATAGCGTAACCGCAAATCTATTAGACACTGAGTGTTGGATTTCTAGGTCAGGCTATACAGGGGAAGATGGTTATGAAATTTCTATACCAAACAGCGCTGTCAAAGAGATAGTACAACTTTTAAGTCAAGATATTAATGTAGAGCCAATTGGACTTGGTGCCCGCGACTCTCTACGGCTAGAGGCGGGCCTCTGCCTTTATGGACACGATATCGACACCAATACCAGTCCAATAGAGGGCAACCTTAATTGGGCTATTCAAAAAGCCAGACGCACTGGTGGAGAACGCGCTGGAGGGTTCCCTGGTGCAAACCGTATTCTGAGTGAATTGGAAGTAGGTCCGTCTAAGAAAAGAGTCGGAATTTTGCCAGATGGGCGAGCTCCTATGAGAGAAGGGACTATTCTATATGGATCTGATAGTAGGAATGACCCTATTGGAAAAGTAACTTCTGGGGCATTTGGTCCATCAATTCAGAAGTCTATGTCTATGGGCTACGTCTTAAAAGAATACACTGGCTTAGAAACAATAATATATGGTGATGTCCGTGGGAAACTATTGGCTGCTAGAGTAACCTCAATACCTTTTAAAAAATCAAATTATAAAAAATAAAAAACAGGGAGAGAAATAATGAAATTTACAGAAGAGCATGAATGGCTTTTGTTAGAAGATGGCTTAGTAACCGTTGGAATTACCAAGCACGCATCAACTGAGTTGGGCGATATCGTCTTTATTGAATTACCTGAAGTAGGTACATCTGTCACCAAAGATGAAGAGATTGTCGTGATAGAAAGTGTGAAAGCAGCGTCAGATATTTTAGCACCATTAGACGGTGAAATAGTAGAGGTTAACGAAGCCTTGAACGATGAACCTAGCAAAGTAAACGACGATCCAACTGGAGACGGTTGGATGTTTAAATTGAAAATAGAAAACCTTTCTGATCTTGAAGATTTTATGTCAGAGGCAGAATATAACAAATTTATTGGCTAAGGAAAATTTTATGACTTTTAATCCAACACAATATTCACCTTACGACTTTGCCAACCTACGGCACATTGGGCCATCTAAATCAGAAATTGCTGATATGTGTAAAGTTCTTGGGGTTAAAGACATCGACGAGTTAATTGACCAAACAGTTCCAGAAAATATCCGTCAAAAAACTTCTCTTTATTTTGGAGAACCAAAGTCTGAACAAGAGTTGCTAAAATACATGCGAAATGTTGCATCTAAAAACAAAGTGATGACAACAATGCTTGGGCAAGGTTATCACGATACGGTGACTCCTCCCGCCATTCAAAGAAATGTATTCGAAAACCCCGCATGGTATACAGCGTATACGCCTTACCAGCCAGAAATAAGCCAAGGAAGATTAGAAGCTCTATTAAATTATCAAACGATGATATGCGATCTGACCGGTCTAGAAGTTGCAAATGCCTCTTTACTAGATGAGGCAACCGCTGCTGCAGAAGCAATGACAATGGCTGAGCGTATTTCAAAATCGAAGAAGAAAAGCTTCTTTATTGATGAAAACTGTCACCCTCAAAACATCGCCGTAATGCAGACAAGGGCAAAGCCATTGGGAATTGATATAACTGTTGGCAATCCAGAGGAATTAAAAGCCGAAAATTACTTTGGTGCGATTTTCCAATATCCAGGAACATTTGGGGACTTAACTGATTTTTCAAAAAAAATATTAGAGCTTCATGAAGCTAAGGCAATTGCCATTATGATTGCTGACCCCTTAGCTCTAACACTATTGAAAGAACCTGGAAAAATGGGCGCTGACATTGCCGTTGGATCCACTCAAAGATTTGGTGTTCCAATGGGGTTTGGTGGACCTTCCGCAGCATATATGTCGTGTAAGGATTCATACAAAAGGTCAATGCCAGGAAGAATTGTAGGGGTTTCAATAGATACTCGAGGAACTAAAGCATATCGGTTATCCTTGCAAACTCGTGAGCAACATATAAGACGTGAAAAAGCGACTTCAAATGTATGCACTGCACAAGCTCTATTAGCTGTTATGGCATCTCTTTATGCAGTTTTTCATGGGCCAGACGGGCTGAAAGCAATCGCACAAAAGGTGAATCTAAATACAAACCATATGGCAAAAGGTTTAAAGGTTGGTGGTTTCGGCATTAGGTCCAAGGATTTCTTTGATACCATCACAGTCGATGTAGGGGAAAACCAGAAATCAATTTTAAATTCTGCTGTGTTAAAAGGTATTAATTTAAGAAAAATTGGGTCAACTCAACTTGGAATCACTGTTGATGAGACCACACAACGTGAAACAATTGAGGAGGTTTGGTCCGCTTTTGGACTAAATTGTAAATGGACAGATTTTTCAGAGGATTACTGCCTTCCAGAAAATTTAATACGGTCTAGCAGTTTTCTAGATCATTCAATATTCCATATGAATCGTTCAGAAACAGAACTGATGCGTTACATGAGGAAATTGGCGGATAGAGATCTAGCCTTAGATCGCTCAATGATTCCTTTGGGCTCTTGCACTATGAAACTAAACTCCGCTGCAGAAATGATGCCAGTAAGCTGGCCTGAATTTTCTAAAATGCATCCATTTGCGCCTGCTAACCAGACAGAAGGTTACCAAGAGCTTTTGAAGGACTTGTCTGAAAAACTTTGCTTAATTACGGGTTATGATGCCATGTCTTTACAGCCAAATTCAGGAGCTCAAGGAGAGTATGCAGGCCTACTAACAATCGCTGCCTACCACAAGGCTCGTGGTGATAGTCATCGGAACATATGTTTAATTCCAGTAAGTGCGCACGGAACTAATCCTGCCAGTGCTCAAATGGCAGGAATGTCAGTAGTAATAGTCAACTCCGCTGAAAACGGAGATGTCGATATTGAGGACTTTAAGGAAAAAGCCATTAAGGCTGGTGATAACCTTGCAGCTTGTATGATTACTTATCCCTCTACTCACGGTGTTTTTGAAGAAACAGTAAAAGAAGTATGTGATATCACACATCAATTTGGTGGCCAAGTCTACCTAGATGGTGCAAACCTTAATGCGATGGTAGGAATATCAAAGCCTGGAGAAATAGGTTCTGATGTCAGCCACTTAAACCTGCATAAAACTTTCTGTATTCCCCACGGTGGAGGTGGACCAGGGATGGGCCCCATTGGTGTTAAGGCACACCTTGAAGCGTTCCTACCTAGCCATCCAATTGAGGGGGGAACAACTGGCCCAGTAAGTGCTACCCCGTTTGGCTCAGCATCAATATTGCCCATAAGTTGGGCTTATTGCTTAATGATGGGCGGCGCAGGGTTAACCCAGGCTACTAAAGTAGCCATATTAAATGCTAACTATATTGCTAAAAGGCTTGAAGGGTCATTCAATGTTCTTTTCAGAGGGAATAAAGGTAGGGTTGCACATGAATGCATACTTGATACGAGACCTTTCTTGGAAACAGCTCACGTTACAGTTGATGATATAGCAAAGCGACTAATCGATAATGGGTTTCATGCTCCAACCATGAGTTGGCCTGTTTCTGGGACTTTAATGGTCGAACCCACAGAGTCTGAAAATAAAGGTGAGCTTGATAGATTCTGTGATGCAATGATCGACATATATGGTGAAATAAAAGCTATTGAGAACAACCAGATTGATCCAGAAAACAATCCATTAAAAAATGCACCACACACTATTGAAGATCTTATTTCTGAATGGGACCGACCCTACTCAAGAGAGCAGGCTTGTTATCCAGCAGGTACCAACAGAGTGGATAAGTATTGGCCAGCGGTTGGTAGGATAGATAATGTTTTTGGAGATAGAAACCTAGTTTGCACATGTCCACCCTTGACAGATTACGCTGAGGCAGCTGAATAATAAGTTATTGTCAAACATGAACAAATTATTGGAACCTATATGTCAGGATTTGAGAACTATCCAAGAGATTTGATTGGTTACGGTCAGACACAACCAAAGTTTGAGTGGCCTAATAATGCGAAAATAGCAGTACAGTTTGTCTTAAACGTAGAAGAGGGAGGAGAAAACTGTATTCTTCATGGGGATACGGCCTCTGAAGCTTTCTTATCAGAAATTATCGGTGCGCAACCATTCGAGAATGCTAGGCATATGTCCATGGAATCTATCTATGAATATGGTAGCCGCAGAGGAAGTTGGAGAATTTTAAAACTCTTTAGAGACTATAACCTACCAATCACATTATTTGTAGTTGCAACTGCCGCTCAACGGAACCCAGCGATAATAGAGCAGGCTCTAAAGGATGGTCATGAAATTGCAAGTCATGGGCTTAAGTGGATTAACTATCATGGAATGCCTGAGCATTTAGAAAAAGAGCACATGGAACAGGCAGTAGAAATACTTACAAATATTAGTGGTCAGAGACCTGTCGGTTGGTATACAGGACGTACTTCTGAAAATACTCGTAAGCTAGTCGCTCAAGATGGTGGTTTTTTATATGACTCTGATGACTATTCTGATGATTTACCATTTTGGAGTAAATTAGAGAAAAACCATCTTATAGTTCCATATACTTTGGATGCTAATGATATGCGATTTGCGACACCACAGGGCTTTAACTCAGCGAATCAATTTTATAATTACTTGAAGGATACTTTTGATACTCTCTATGACGAGGGTACTGCTAACCCTAAAATGATGTCTATTGGAATGCATGCCAGACTATTGGGCCGGCCAGGCCGTTTTAAGGCAATAAAAGATTTTGTTAAGTATATCGCAAGTTTTGAAGATATTTGGGTCGCTAGAAGAGACTCTATAGCTCATCATTGGACCCAAATATCAAAATAGTATTTGTCGAAAATAATCTATTTAAGATGTCGCTCCAACGCATCTTTTAACTTTTTGAAATCTTGTTCATTGTTCCATAAGTGAGGTGTAATTCTGAGTGATCCACCTCTTTCTGATAAATACACATTCTCACTTGCTAGACGCATGAGTAAATCTTCAGGCGCAGAATCTGGCAATTTGACTCCTAGGAAGTGAGGTCCTCTTAAGTGTTCTGGTATTGAAGCAAGCCCTATACTTTCAAGTTCCAATGCAAGTTTTTGATTATTTTGCGCTAGTGTATTTTGAATATTATTAACGCCCCAATCCATGATTTGTGTCAAAGCTTTAACTACCCCAGGCATCAATGCAAAATTAGCTCTTTCCCCAACATCGAACCTGTTAGCTCCTGCTTCATAATTACTAGTATAATTCACTAATGCAGAAAAATCCCTACTACCTTTACGTGCAACCCAACCCTCCTCTAAAGGATCTCCATTACGCCATTTAGGGTCAACGTATAAAAAGCCTGTTGAGTAAGGGCAAAGCAGCCACTTGTAGCCAGCAACTACGGCAAAATCTGGTCTAATTATACTAAAATCAGTGGAAATAGCCCCTAATGATTGTGTTAGATCTAAAACCAATGCTGCACCGACTTCGTCACATCTTTTCCTTACTGAAACCAAATCAATCAACCTTCCATTGGTCCACAAAACATTTGGTAAAGCAACAATCGCACACTGTTGATTAATTTTGTCTAAAATAGCATCAGTAGCTGAACTCTCAACAGGGAGCTTCACTGTAAGAATTTTTCCACCTTGCTCTCGGACCAGTCTCTGCCAAGGGTAGACATTAGATGGAAATTGATTTTCTAATAGTACAATAGTACGGTTTACTCCAACTTTTAGATTTTTTGCAGCGGTCTCTATACCATAAGACGCCGACGGCACCAACGCTACACCCTCTCTATCAACATTAACAAGCTTAGAGAATAATGTTCGCGCCTTATCAACCGTATCATAAAAGTCAGGTATTTTAAGTTCCCATGGTTGAGCTTTCAACCTAACGCCCTCATCACAGGCTGACACTACGGAGTTTAATAGTGGTGACATATATGCCGTATTTAAATAAGCTACCTCTTCAGGAATTTTAAAAAGTTTACGTTGTGACAAAATCATCTTTTTAGACCCTTTCTTTTAAAGTAAGGTAAGGTGTGTGAACACAAATATAAAGGTAGCCGAGTGAAAGTAAAGTTACTAACAACCTCTAAAATTTCTATTATAGTCCTTTGTACAGTGTTATGTATTTCATATATTTTTAGTAACGAAGAGTTGGCTGAAACAGAAGGTTTACAAAACGAAAATCTCAACACAGCTAGCATTGAGAGAGGTCAAAACCTTGTAGCGGTTGGGAATTGTGCGGGGTGCCATACATCAGACAGTGATCAACCCTATGCTGGAGGATACCCTTTCAAAACTCCATTCGGTACGATTTATTCAACGAATATAACACCAGATCGAGAGACCGGTATAGGTGGTTGGTCTTATGCTGCTTTCAGACGGGCTATGACAGAGGGAGTAGATCGGAAAGGAGAGCACTTATATCCAGTTTTTCCATATGATCATTTTTCAAAAATGAAAGACTCCGATATTAATGACATTTATAATTATGTGATGGCCTTAGAACCTATCATAAAAGAAAAAACAGATAACGATCTCTTTTTCCCATTTAACCTGAGGAAACCTCTGCTCGTTTGGAAATTTATGTTCCTAGATGGCAGCACGTTCAAAGAAGATGCTAGTCTCACTAAAAATCAAAATCGGGGTGCATATTTAGTTAAGGGTTTAGCCCATTGTTCTGCATGTCATAGTCCAAGAAACTCATTTGGTGCCATAAAGAATGGTAATTTTTTACAAGGTGCGGTAATTGATGGATGGTATGCACCACCAATAGGAACTAACTCTGCCAGCCCCGTACCTTGGACAAAAGGTCATTATTTTGATTACCTTTACAATGGCTGGAGTGAGTTTCATGGGATCGCGAGTGGGCCGATGACTTCGGTTGTAGATCAACTTTTTGACGCAAATGAAGAAGATATTAATTCTATATCTGATTTTTTAGTAACTTTGGGAACAAATAGTTCTAGCTCTGAGGCGGTAGATTCAATTTTGGTTACCCAACGCAACGATTTGGCAAAAGATATTAAGTCTGTGGATGCATTAAGAATTGATAATCCTTCATATTTAATTGGCCAAAATATTTTTTTCCAAAACTGTAAGAAATGTCATTATAAAAAACTATCAGATGATAAATCATTTTCTTTAGCCTTCAGTACTATTATTAATTTACCAAATCCAATGAATTTCATAAATATTATAAAAGGTGGAATCCATCCACCTATAGCCCAATCGATGCGAAAAATGCCTAACTTCAATAAAAAGATTACCGATGAAGACCTTATACATTTAGCAGCCTACGTCAGAAAGAATTTTACGAAAAAACCTTACTGGGAAGATATTAAAGAATACCTCGACTTACCAATGGACTAAATTTTAGATACCCCCTAAATATAGGAGTCCAAAAAAGTTAAACTTTGAAAAGCTTGGGGTTTTTGATTACTTTATTTGAATTAATAAATTAAACAAATTGTCCAGAAGATTTAAAACCATCCCAAATTAATTTGAGTGAAATTAAAAACAGAGCCCATATAACAATTTTGAAAAAAACCTTCTCAGGAATTAATTTTACTAACTTAAAACCAACGTAAACGGCTATGGAAGCTGGCAACATAAGATAGATAGTAATTTTTAGATTATCCAAACTAAGCTGACCCAAAAAGTAATAAGGAATTAGTTTAATAGCGTTAACATAACTGAAAGCAATAACTGAAGTACCAACGAATATTGACTTAGAAAGACCAATTGGTAAGACAAAGATTTGCCAAGGCGGTCCACCATTATGACTTATGAAGCTGGTAAATCCAGCTATAGTACACCAAAGATAACCACTATTAGTATTTACTGGTTTACTTTTTTCCTTTTTGTAGAATTTTTTTAACATTTGATGGATAGAAAATAATACTCCCATCAGTCCAATTAAAATAGTGACAACCCATTCAATAACTAAATGAGCTGTTGCCCATCCGATTAACACACCAATTGTCAAGCCAATCATGCCCACTCTAAGAACTTTTGGTTCGTAATCACGCCGATAGGCTAATAATGCAAATATGTCTGATACCACATAAACTGGTAGTAAAAGTCCGGCTGCTGCTATTGGAGACATGATAAGGGATAAACTTGGAACAGCAAGACCTGCAATAACAGGAAGTCCACCTTTACCTAAGCCCACTGAAATCGCGGCAAACACCGCCAAAAACCAAAATAAAAACTCTGCCTGCACTTTTTAACCACACCCTCAGATTAATAGTTTTTTGGTTTTATGAAACATTTGCTAATATCTCATAATAATAAATATTTTATAATTTGTGATCACATTAAATATAATTATATTATTTTTGTGATCACATTAAGTAAAAAAATAATAAATATCAATTTTAATCTCTATAATTCATCTCTTAGATTACTAATCTTTAGCTATCAAAATCTTTTTGAGCTCTAACCAATTTCATGAATAGGTTTTATAGTTTTTCCGATCAAGGCACCGGTAGCCAGCAATAAATCCTCTCGATATTGGTCTGACACAACTTGTACGCCAACAGGTTTGTTTCCAACTAATCCAGTTGAAACAGTAAGGCCCGGAAGTCCCATAAATGGCAAGCCAACTTGAGTCATCTGTGCATCTAAAATCCCTTCAAAATCAGCTTGAGATCCTATGTCTTTCAAGTCATCAAACGGTAACTGTCCAGAAACTGGGCAAAGCATTATTGGATACTTATTCAGAAATACTCTCCAAGCTCTCACTAGAGAAGCCCTGTTTTGTAGTGTTTTCATTACTAAATCTAAGTCAATTTTGGGACACATAGCTGTTAATCTCTGGTACACTATGTTTGCATCTGGATCATTTTCTTTAGCAACTGCATCCCCCCCACCTTGAGCCATATCAGCCATCCATAATATCAACTGGTTTTCCATTGCCTCTCGTAGCGGTGGGGTGTCAACTTCTTCAACAATCCAGCCTGCTTTCTCTAATGTGTTTGCTGCCGCAACCAAAGCCGCTTTTACTTCTGGAACTACCTTCATACCATCTGGAGAAAGACATAATGCTACTCGTTTCGCTAGCACTTCCTCGCTAGAGTTAACTGGTATGAACCACGGATCATTATAATTTGGTTGAGCCATCACCTTTAAAGAAAGCTTTAGATCTTCAATTGACCTGGCCAACGGTCCCGATACCGACATTAATTGACCACCTATAAACCGATCAGGGCCCGAGAAATTGTGTACTGGAATTCGGCCCAAAGAGGGTCTTAATCCATGGATCCCACATGCATATGCTGGGTAACGAATTGACCCAGCTATATCTGTTCCATGTCCTATTGGTCCAATTCCTGAAGCCACTGCAGCAGCAGCCCCGCCCGAAGAGCCGCCCGGTGTGATTTTTGAATTCACAGGATTTAAAGTATGCCCATGCAACGAGTTTCGAGTGAACCAGCGAAGTGAAAATGCTGGTGTATTAGTTCGACCAATAATTACTGCACCAGCTTTTCTCAAATTGGATACTACTGGGTTATCATTAGTTGCTATCAAATCTTTTTGAATTTTTAAGCCATTAGTCGTTGCGTAGTTTTCTTGATCAATGTTCACTTTCACCGTAATAGGAACTCCACCCAGTAAACCTATATCTTCTCCATCTGACAGTTTTTTGTCTAAAGCATTTGCCTGTAAAATCGCATCAGAACCCATACTTTCTACCACAGCATTTATTAGGGGGTTAACTTCCTCTGACCTTTTTAAGACGCTCTCAACTGCTTCTCGAACTGATACAGTTCGGTTTTTAATTTTCTTAACTAAATCACTTGCCGTTAATTCCCATAATTCCATTATCTCAAAACCCTTTTCTAGTTAACATCATAAAGCTTAAGAAATAAGAATATTTCCCAATGCCATTGAAACAGCTGCCTGTGTTGGATCAACAACAGGTTTGCCCAGCTCTTTTTCTAATTTTGACCGATGCGTAGCCATTCCAGCACAACCTAAAATGATAACATCTGCACCATCTTCTAAAAGTTCATTCCCCACTTTAACCAACATTTCAAAAGTTTTTAAACCCCGAGCTGTTTCATCTACCGTTATGTTAAGCGCACGCTCACTTGACAGTCTATCAATCACACCCATTCGCCTTATAGACTTGATATGTCGTTCTATTGAGGGTTCTGCTATAGCAACTACCCCAAACTTATTCCCCTGACCTAAGGCCATTAAAATACCTGCCTCTGCAATGCCATAAATGGGCGCATCAAAAATTGATCTGCATACTTCAAGTCCAGGGTCTGAATAGCAAGCAATCACAAAAGCTCCAGCATCTTTACGTTTTGTTATTTCATCTATGATGTCTGGTATAACTGATTCAGAATCAAGTTCACTCTCAATTCCAAAAGGTCCATTTGAATTTGTTAGGCATTCAATTTTTGGTCCACCCACAAGTCTATATGGATTCAAAGCCTTACTAAGTCCTGCTGTCACATAACAGTTAGAGTTAGGGTTTATAACAATAATTGATGACTTCATTCAATCGCACCTCAACTACACAAATCCGCGCCAAAATTACTCTCTGTATCCAACTCCGCAGCTTTATGACCTATAAAACCTGTCAGGTCAGTTTTCCCTCTAGGAGTAAACTTTCCATGGGCATGACTTCCAACAAAATTACCATCTAAAATGACAGGAGAGCCTCGCACAATAACACTCATTGGCCAGCCTGTAATTTCCATACCTTCAAATGGTGTGTAGTCCATAGCATCGTGTTGATCATCAATCGTTACTCGACGTTTTAAGTTCGGATCCCAAATTACTAAATCAGCATCTGCTCCGATAGATATTGAGCCCTTCTTTGGCAACAACCCATAAGTACGCGCTGCATTTGTAGAACTTAACTCTACAAATTTCTGGAGAGTTATCCGGCCCTTATTAACACCTTCAGAAAACAATAAAGGAAGACGCATTGCTATTCCTGGCATACCATTTGCTATTTGTTGAAAAGTCGCGTTTGGTCCATTTGCAAGTTTGCCAGATTTATCAAATCGATATGGCGAATGATCAGACGAAAAAATTGTAAATGTTCCTAACTGTAAATGTTTCCATAAAGCCTCTTGTGTGTCTTTAGTCCGAAGAGGCGGAGAACATATAAATTTTGCACCCTCATACCCAGGTCTGTCAAGGTCATTACGATCCAAAAATAAATACTGTGGACATGTTTCACTAAAAATTTTTAACCCATCATTTTTGGCTTTCAATACTAGCTCTGCGCCTTCTGAAGTCGACACATGAACAATCATCAAAGGCGTATCAATAAATTTTGCCAACATTATAGCTCGACTTATTGCTTCAACTTCGGCAATTTCAGGATGACTTATGGCATGGTACCTGGGAGTAGTGTAACCTCCCTTTACAAGTCTCTCAGAGACCCAATTAATAATTCCACTATTTTCTGCATGAACCATAGTCAATGCACCATGTCTCTTTGCAGCGCTAAGGATATCTAAAAACTGTTCATCAGAGACCTTCATTAGATCGTAGGTCATGAAAACTTTAAATGATGTTATACCTCTGGCAACTGCATCAGGTAATTCTCTATCCATAACATCGGGCGTTGGGTCAGCTATGATGAGATGGTAACTGTAATCAATTACGGATGAACCATTGGAACGACTGTCGTATAGATCTAACGTTTCCTTAATTCCCATTCCTCGATGTTGCGCTGCAAATGGTATAAAACATGTGTTGCCGCCGAACGCTGCACTAACACTACCACTACTGTAATCATCTGAGGTCATCCCTCCCGTAGCACTCTCCTGAGCAATATGGCAGTGAGCTTCAATACCCCCAGGCAATACCAGCCTACCAGTAGCATCAATTTTTTCTCTACCATCTAGGTTTTTTCCTAGAGTAGCTATCGTTCCATTGGTTATGCCAATATCACCTCTAAAACTTTCAGTAGCGGTAACGATAGTACCCCCTTCAATAACTAAATCATGCATCTTAAGCTCCCCTTATATATTGCACTATATCAATAGTTATCAATTAATGAGCCATGGCCAGTAGTTTTTAATTTATACTCCAATCTACCCATGAGCCTAGTCAATTCCTCATAATCAATTTTTGACATATTAGTCCTTGGCAATCTTACGAAAGGACTTTTAATAAGTTTTTTACGATAAAGAATCTCCTTTCGTATAGACATTCCAATACCAAGCTGTTGGTCGTATCTGATTAATGGTAGGAATGTGTCAAAGATATCTTCTGCTTCATTTATATTTCCAGCTCTATGAAGACCCTCCACAGTAACTAGCATCTTCACATAAGGGAAACCTGTCATAACTCCATCAGCACCACGCTGTAATTCTTGGGGTAAAAACAAAGCAGCATTCCCAACTAATATTGAAAGCCTCGGTACTTTATCAGTGTCACAGCCTTCTCTAATAGCACTTAATTTTCCTAACCCAGGCCAATCTTCATGTTTAAACATTACAATTTGTGAATGGTCTTTTGCCAGCCTTAAAACAGTTTCAGCAGATATATGTACACCTGTTGTTTGTGGGAAATCTTGATAACATATAGGTACATTTGGTCCGATTTGATTGCAAACTACGTCAAAATAACTAAGAATCTTTTGTTCTGTATTTAAGCCAGTAGCAGGTGCAATCATAACACCCGCTGCCCCTGCGTCCATTGAGTGTTTAGTAAGGTTTTCCATTGCATTAACACCAGATGAGGAGACACCTACAATAACTGGAACCTTATTATTCACCCTCTTAATGAATGCCGAAACAAATTGGTTTGATTCCTCTAGACTAAGCTTGTTGGCCTCACCCATCATTCCTAAAATAGTGATTCCTGAAACACCAGACTCTAGATAGTAGTCAGCCAAGCTATCTATACTGGAGTGATCAACAACACCATTATCAGTAAAGGGTGTGGCAGAAATTATGTAAACTCCACTCGTGTTTCTATTAATCATTTCATTCATACTCTTACCTCGTTTTGACATTAAGCTGTTTAGCAGTATTATTTAATTCATAATTTGGTTTTTATTAAGAACGATTTCAAATTAAACGCAGAACTCTTATTTGTCATCAAACAAAATTCCTAATGAGTAAATCAATAATGATATCCATATAATGGAAAATGAGATAAGTCTCATAGTGCCGAACTCTTCGTTAAATACAAAAATTGCGATCAAAAACATCATGGTGGGTGCTAAATATTGGAGAATACCAATAGTGGAAAGACGAAGTAATTTTGCGCCATTAGCAAATAATAACAGGGGACCAGCTGTCACTATCCCACACCCCAAAAGTAAGAGAGTATCCTGTACTTCTCCATGCCAAAAATACCCACCAGAAATTTCTAAGTAAATTATATAAGCTATTGCAATAGGCGCTAGTAAAAGAATTTCCAAAAAGAAGCCTTGGTTAGGCCCTATGGGAAGTGATTTTTTTAAAAAACCATAAATACCCCAACTAAATGTCATGCCAAGTGATATATATGGAGGATGCCCATAGTCCCATGTCAGCAAACAAACTGCTAAAGCCACAAAGGCAATAGCCGTCCACTGAACTCTATTCAATCTCTCTTTTAAAAAAACAGCCCCTAGGAAAATACTAAAAAGTGGATTTATGAAATAACCCAATGCAGCATCTAAGGCATGCCCAGATGTAATTGCCCACACATATAAACCCCAATTAATTGACAGTAGTGATGCTGTTAAAATAGATGTAAGTATCTGTTTTGGGTCTTTTAAAGCAGCCAATACACTACTTGTATTTCCACGTAAAATTAAGATAAGCCCTACAATAGGTAACGACCAAATAATACGATGCCCTATAATTTCTAGTGTTGGAATGTGAGACATAGCTTTCATATAAAGAGGTAAAACACCCCACAAAAAGTAAGCAGAAACACCATAAAATAAGCCCATAGATGTATCATCATTTTTTTTAATATTTTCGAATTGGCTCATGAATTACCTATACTTCCCCGATAGAATCTGATTTCAAAAGCATATACTTAAAAAATTACTTACTAAGCCTTCATAGGTTTTTGCATACCATTTAAAACTTCTACAATCAGGAACTACCGCAAAGAAGGAAACCTAACAAGGGATACCTGAAACTTGAAAACATTCATCTTTATTGTAACCCCCAAAAGAAAAGAGACCAACTAACTATGTTGAATTCTTTCTCTATTAACCAAAACCTTTTAGGTCCAGTTTATGCTATGTTAGCTGTGTTTTGTTTTTCATTAAATGATGTCTGTATAAAGTACTTAAGTTCAGAGTACCCCCTTCATGAAATCATTCTTATAAGATCAACAATTAGTGTTCTGGTTATTTTACTTTTTATCGCACCGTTTAGTAACGGCCTTAAAATAGTTCTTACAAAACGATTAGTAATTCACATAATTCGTGGATGCTGTGTTGTTGTTGCAAATATGTGTATGTTCATGGGATTGGCAGCGCTACCGATTGCTGATGCTGTCGCAATATTTTTTATATCTCCACTGTTAATAACAATTCTTTCAATTATTTTTTTAAATGAACGCGTTGGGGTTTGGCGCTGGTTAAGTATTGGAATTGGTTTACTAGGTGTAATAATAATATCAAAACCTGGTAGTTCAGCTTTTCAAATTGCTTCAATATTTCCAATGTTGGGCGCTCTTGGGTATGCTTTTTTACATATTCTAACTCGCAAAATCCGAAAGACTGAAAGTGCTGCAACAATGGCTTTCTACATTCAGTTCACTTTTGTTGTAGTCGCTTGCCTAATAGGATTAACAATTGGTGATGGCCGTTTTAATGTTAGTAGTGACCCATCACTAAGCTTTTTACTAAGGGAGTGGATCATACCCAGAGCTAGCGATTACTGGATGTTTGTCATGCTCGGTATTGTGACAGCCCTGGGGGGGCTCCTAATTTCTGAAGCATATCGAGTTGGTGAGGCTGCATATGTTGCTCCATTTGAATATATTTCGATGCCAATGGCTATTTTTTGGGGAATTATGGTTTTTTATGAATGGCCATTAGTGTCTGGGTGGTTTGGTATTTTCCTTATCTTATCTTCTGGGTTATTTATGCTCTGGCGGGAATCAATAAGTAATGGAAAAGTTCTTCAAGGCACGTCAAAAATTAGACAATAAAATCATTAAGATTATATTTAGGAGGTTAGATGTTTTTCGAAGATTTTACTAAAGATTTTGAGATTGAAACAGGTTCAAGAAAAATTTCTAAAAAAGAAATTCTTGATTTTGCTCACGAGTGGGACCCACAAAGTTTTCATATAGATGAAGTAGCAGCACAGCAATCACCTTACAGAGGGATTATTGCAAGTGGATGGCAGACACTTCTAGTAGCGTTTAAGCTTATTCTAGACACCAAGCTTTTTAGTGAAAGCTCTATTGGTTCTCCAGGAATGAGTTACGTAAAGTGGATTTTACCAGTTCGCCCTGATGATAGTTTACAGGTTTTCGGTAAGGTCGTAAGCTATAAAAAATCTAAGTCAAAACCAGATCGAGGATTTGTAAATATAGCCTATAGTGTAATACGAAATAAAGATGAGTTAGTTTGCTCCTATGAAGCAACTCACCTTTTATGGTGCAAAAATAACTCCAGAATAAAAAATGACTAAGAACCCAGACTTTATTTATCTGGGTTCTTAATTATATATGTCACATTTGGTTTATACGACCCTCAACTGAAGTCTGATAGTTGGGGTTTTTAGCCAAGAAATCTGCAACTATATCAGCAACGTCTGGTCCAAAATCATATACGTCAGTGGCTTGTCTAAACATCTTATAACCATCACCACCACCTCTAATAAAGTTGTTAGACACCACTCCATAAGTTGCTTTGATATCTAATGGAGCCCAACTGCCATTTTGATCAACTTCTACAGATTGGACTCGGCCTTCTCCGGGCGCAATTGCAATGTCAAAGCTAAAGCGTAATCCAGATACCTGTGGGAAACGTCCCTTGACATCTTCTACTTGACTCACTCCATTTTCTAATGCTGCCAGTAGTTGTTCTCCAGTCACTTTAAAAGTAGCCAAGGTATTTTGAAACGGAAGTACTGTTAAGACTTCACCCATTGTAACCTCACCAAGATCGATTGATGCTCTAATACCACCAGAATTCTGTAATGCTATATTGTAACCCTTATCAGAAACCGCATCACGCATTGCGTCAGCTATCAAGTTACCCATAGTACATTCTCTGACCCGGCAGTTATCCCTCTCTCCATTCAGATTAGTCGAATTGCTTGCGACCACCTTCTCTTTAAGTTTATTCAGAGGAACTTCTAATTCTATTAATCTAGCTTTTATTGCCTCATTTTCAGCAATATTACTATCCATAATTATCGGTTCACCAGTCGCAGTTATTACGTTCCCAGCGTCATCAAATATCACATCTAACGCACCTAGAAACTTACCATAAGCGTAAGCTTGAACGATTTGGGTATTATTAACTACTGTCGGGTAAGGACCTTTAGCCCTATCACTTGTATTTGATAAATATGTATTAGAGTGACCACCCACAATGACATCAACACCAGTCGTATTTGCCGCTACAATTTTATCAACCTCGTAACCTGAGTGAGACAGGACTATGATTTTATTGATACCTAACTTCGTTAATCTATCCACTTCCCTTTGAACTGCTTCACTTGGATCCGAGAATGTAATATTAGGACCAGGATTTGCTATTTCATCTGTATCTTGAGGTGTTAAACCAATTAAACCAATTCCCTGATAAGCCTTGTGAATTACAGTAGATTTTATTAATTTGTTTGCCAACACTGGTTCTTTACTGAAGTCTGCATTCGACATTAAAACAGGAAATGATACCGCATCCATAAATCCTCGCAAAACCTCTGGACCATCATCAAACTCATGGTTTCCCACAGTCATTGCGTCATAACCGAGCCTATTCATCATTTCAGCAGTAACTTTTCCTTTGTAATAAGTGTAGAACAAAGTACCCATAAATTGATCACCACCGTCAACTAATATACTGTTGGTATTTACAAACTGATTGGTAAACTTTGTACGCTCATTTTTTATTGCTTCTATTAAACGCGCTGATCCTCCAAAACATTTACCTTTTAGATTATTTTTTTCACTACAATTATTATCGTACTTACTAATCGGCTGAAATCGTGCGTGAAAGTCATTAGTATGTAAAATTGTTAGTGAGTATTCGGCAGATACAAGGCTTCCAGACATAATTAAGGTAAAGCTTGCTATTGCCAGCGTCCCTAGATAACTTTTAAAATTCATTAATTCCCCCATAGATTTATAAAATTAATTACATAGTTTTTGTAATGTGAAATTATTCTACTGTATCACAATATGATACTTATATGTTAACACCGTATTATAATGTGATACAATGTTAATAGTCGTAGCATTTTAACACTACTCAGAAACCGTCAGCTCTACTGTTCCAATACCCGTTACCTCATAAGATACTCTATCGCCATTATTTGGAAACATTGTAGCAAAGGTTGACCCAGTCATAATTAATTCATTAGCCTTCAAATGCCGTCCATGCTTGTTAAGAAAATTTGCAATCCAAGCAACAGAATTAAAAGGGTCACCTAATGCGGCTCCTGTTGTTGACGTTTCTATTTGATTATTTACTGTTTTCTTTACGACTGCCTTATCAAATTCTAAGTGTTTCCAATTTACATTTTCTTCTCCTAGAACTGCCCCTCCAAACCAACTATTATCTGCAACAAGTGAATTTACCTCTAAGTTGGTGTAGTTAGCATTTCGATCATCTATCAACTCAAATGATGCACTGACTGTCTTCACAAAGCCTTTTACATTCTCTGAAGTCCACAACTTTAAACTTTTTGGCATATCAGCGCCAATCCTTACTGCTAACTCAAACTCTATGCCTAAATGACCAAAGCTAGATAATTGAACTTTTTGATTACCATGAAAAATTTGTGAACGGTAAAGACGTCCAATACATGGATGATCTAAACCTACCAATTCTTGAATAGGTTTAGAGGTAAGAGCTAACTTATAACCTACGACTGGTCCGAGTTTTTGCTCCCAATCCTCAATCAGTAATTCTTGGACAGTATAAGCATCCTCTAATGTTTCAACAGCATAACATTCAGGGACAGAACAGTAGTTTTTCCTTCGTATATGTTGATCTGTTATCCAATCAGCTGCTTTTTTTAAATTATCTAACTTTTCTTGATTCATTTTCTACAAACCCTACTAAATATTAATTCACTAAAGATACTCAACTTCTATAAAACTGCATGCAAAATCATTCCCATTAATTACATCATGCTTTGCACCTTTTTCTCTAAAATAAGGTTTTCCTAGTTCAAGTTTACTTTTAGTAATAGTGGTACCATCATCAATTTCTAATATGCCCGAAAACATAGGTATAACAGAATAATCACATCCATGTTCGTGCCAACCCGTATTGTCTCCATAACCAGAAAATGACCACTCAGTTATTCGAGTGATATTATTTTCAAGTAGAACTTTTCCAACAGCTGGTTTTTTTTGCTTTGTCATACTTAAAATCCTTTATTTTGTTAAAATCTTTATCCTGAAAAATATTCCTGATATTTAGTGCTAGACTTGCAAACGTTAAGCCGAATTTCAACCCTTCTAATCACATTTCGAATTGGGCTGATAATTGGTGTTTTATTACTTAGTAAGGAATATATTTTTTATAAATTTGAACTTTAATAATATTAGCCTCCAGTATAGAGTTTCCTAAACTCAAATGGAGAGAAAATGAATTTACTTGGCAATTGGAACTATCCAACTTCAATAAATTTTGGATTAGGCAGAATAAATGAACTTCCAGAGATATGTCAGCAAGTTGGTATAAAAAAACCATTGTTAGTAACAGACAAAGGTCTTTCTGATTTACCGATAACACATAAAACATTGGAAATCATGAAAGCCAAAAAATTAAATCCAGGATTTTTTAGTGAAGTTGACCCAAACCCAACTGAAGAAAATCTTTATGCCGGTGTAAAGCAATACAGAGCCGGAGGTCATGATGGTGTTGTAGCGTTTGGCGGGGGGTCAGGACTGGATTTAGGAAAAATGATTGCATTCCTAAGTGGCCAGGAAGGATCTATTTGGGATTTTGAGGATGTTGACGACTGGGGAACTCGAGCAGACGCATCAAAAATTGCGCCAATAATTGCTATTCCAACAACTGCAGGAACTGGCTCTGAAGTAGGTCGAGCAAGTGTTATTACAAACTCAAAGACGAAAACTAAAAAAATTATTGCTCATCCAAAACTATTACCATGTGCAGTTATCTGTGATCCTGAGCTCACAGTTAGTATGCCTAAATTTATTACTTCTGGAACTGGACTCGATGCCTTCGCACACTGTGTGGAGGCCTTTTCTAGCCCTAATTACCACCCAATGGCACAAGGGATTGCATTAGAAGGAATGCGTCTTGTGAAAGATTACTTACCACGAGCCTACAAGGATGGCTCTGATCTTGATGCGAGAGCAAATATGATGTGTGCGGCTACTATGGGTGCTACCTCCTTTCAAAAAGGACTAGGTGCAATCCACGCCCTAAGTCATCCTATCGGGGCTGTACATAATACACATCACGGCACAACAAATGCAATCTGTATGCCGGCCGTTCTTCAACTCAATGCTTCCGCAATTAAAAGCCGTTTTGATTTGGCTGCAAACTATCTAGAAATTAAGGGTGGTTTTGATGGTTTTTGTTCATTTGCTCAAGACCTCAATGATAATCTAGGAATCCCAAGAAAGTTATCCGAAATAGGTGTTATCAATCCAGATATCCCCAAGCTAACCTCAATGGCTCTTTTAGATCCAAGTTGCAGCGGAAACCCTATTAAGCTTACAAAAGAAAACACAACTGCACTATTTGAAGCTTGTATTTAAGTAAATAACTGTACTTAGTCGTCATACCTCTAACAAGAGTTAACGATCGGCATTTCTAAACTTAATTAATTATGTGACACATAATTCAACTACCTATTTTATTCGATAGGCCATCTATGGTTGACCTAATTTTAACTTAATACTTTTAAAGTTCTTAACTAATTAAATTTATTAAATAGAAAGCTTATTTGATATGTCTTCGAATCTAAAAGGTATCTGCCTAATACTTGTGACATTGGCATTATTTGTATCAATGGATTCTGTAGCAAAACATTTAGTACAAAGCTATCCGCCAATTCAAGTCATTTGGGCACGATACCTGAGTCAAACAGTAGTTAGTTTTGTCTTACTATCCCCAGTTTTATACCGCGTACTAAAAACAAAAAATTTCAAACTACAACTTGTTAGATCTGCACTGTTATTTACCGCTACAATTTGCTTTTTTACTAGCTTAAAAACATTAAAACTTGCTGAAGTTAATGCCATTTTTATGGTATCCCCAATTTTCGTAACTATACTGTCTGTCCTAGTTCTAAAAGAAACTGTCGGCTATCGTAGATGGTTAGGTGTAGCCTTTGGGCTAATAGGAGCTTTACTAATCATTGGTCCAGGAACTGGGGTATTTTCATATATAGTTATTTTACCTATTATTTCAGCCTTAGGTTACGCCGGTTTTGTAATTTCAACAAGATATTTAAGTCAAGATGAATCCCCACTAACTAGTTTCGTTTACACTGCTTTATTAGGCTCTATTGCCGCTTCTGTATTAGTTGTTCCGTCCTGGACACCTATAGACTCATCAGACTTATTTGTATTTTCTGTTTTTGGTTTGTTAGGTGCTGCTGGGCACTTTTTATTAATACATGCGTACCGGGCTTCTGAAGCCTCATTTTTGGCTCCATTTAACTACATTGGAATAATTTATGGTAGTGTATGGGGGTTTTATTTTTTCGATGAGGTACCTAGTTTGATTACAGTTTTGGGTGGTTTAATAATTGTATCTTCGGGTGTTTATATCTGGTTAAGAGAACAGAAAAATAAATAGAATGTTCAGAACACTTTATTATTAAACATCGATTATGGCCAAATGATAATCAAAAATTATAAATTCTCAACTACCATTTTGAAGGTTCCTCCAAGAGGGTGACAATAGTAACCAAATAAAGCTTATAATAAAAAGACCAGATAATACTGTGTGTAGTGCCATCGGAGAAATTACAATTAGTAAGAAACCTGTCGCTAATGGCCCTAATGCTGCTCCGACATCTCGCCATGCTTGATTTTTAGCTAAAGATTCAAGTTTGCTATGCGTTACCAGTAAAGAAACCGCAGCAGGGAAAAGTGTTCCCAATACTCCTCTTGCTAAAATAATTAGAATAGAACCAATAATTAAAGATCCCATGCCAACTAAAAGAAAACCTAAAATTACAAGGATCAAGGCAAAAATTAAAGGTACCTTTACACCAAAACTATCAGAAATAATGCCTGCCAATGGTGCACTAACCATCTCAACCAAACGCCTACCAGCTAGAAAAAATCCACCCAAAATTATAGCTGTTTCAGGTGTAACAAAATCTAACCACATCAAAGAAATTGTTATAGTAAAAAGTCCATCAATTCCCAAGCCCATTAAAAATATTGAGAAATCAAAACTATTAGGTGACAAAAGTAGGTTATATTTTTTTTTTATTCTTGGAGTTCTTGTCTTTTGTAAAGGACTTTTAATGGCTAAAGCGAAAGGTATACACAATAATGATATACCGGCCAAATATAAAAAAACATCTTTAGCTCCCACTATGCTGGCAAGCCACGTTCCTGCAGTCAAAGCAAGTAAGGGGCCCACCTGCTCTACAGCTCTGCTTAATCCAACTCGAGTGGCAGTTTTACTACTACCCTCAACAGCATAAGCTAATGTCACCAATAACAACCCGGCATAAGATAAACCCCAAATAACACGAGATATTATAAGTGCTGTAGGGCCGCTCAGAAGTCCGTATCCAGCAGTTGAAGTTACAGCCATAACAGCAGAAACTAGACATAAATTTTTTAGCCCAATTGTTTCTGCTAATTGCACTATCCATCCATAGGTAAAAGTACGTATTATACGATTAACTGCTAGTAGAACTCCAACCCACACCATACTGACCCCAAACAGATATGCATTCACAGGTAGCACTACGTATAGTAACGCATCCCCTAGTAAAGATATTGATAACACTGATGATGATAGCCATAGGTTTTTCCAACTTGAAGTTTGGGAAGCTAACATAGGGTAAAATTCCTAATATTTATATGGAAGTGAGTTTAAAATAAAATTTACACACTACTCAATTGTTAAAAAAATTATCAAGCTATTTAGTTTTATTTAAATCCTGTTCGGCTGAGACGGCAATGTTAATCTCACCTTCGTCGAATTCATCACTTTCTAGAAGTAACTCCACTGGTTTGGGTAAGTTAAAATTATTTTCTATAGGCATCTCCTTCCAGCTAAGCGTATCTAGACTAGAGCAATTTACACACACAGAAACCCAGTGCACATGAACCTGAAAACAGTTTTCGCATACCCATTGAGGTCCTCTAGATGCTTTTAAGGCTTCATTTAACAAACCTCTAACTAACTCATCATCTGCTCCCTCACCCTTATTAACAGCGGCCATTATTGTTAATAAGCGGGAGGTAGGGCCACTTTGGACAATGTCATCAACAACCAGCCTAGCAGCACCAAAATCTTCTGACGAAACATATAGTTCCGCAAGAAACATTTTTGTTTCGTTATGGTTAACTTGTACACGTGACAAAGCTTTGAAGCTCTTTATTCGGTAAATATGATCCTCATTTTCGGTGACCTCCAAAAACACTGTTGCTAAATCAGGGTGCGGTCTGACCTCCCAAGCTTTTTTTAAAACTCGTAACGCATTTTTTACCTTTCCCTTTTCCATATAACTTCTAGCAGCCATCGTTGCCGCTGGAATTAGGTCTGGCGAAAGTCGGTTTGCCTCAATCGCTGCCTCTCGAGCTTCAATATTTTTACCTTCAGCTAAAATACTTTTTGCCTCAGAGAGTGCTAACACTGCATCCCGGCGACGATGCACGTCACGAGGTAAAGTTCCATACCTTAGTTTTGCACTCAAAGTTTTTCGCGCTCCAGACCAATCTTCTTTTTTTGCTTGGAGGGTTAATAGAAAGTCTTGGGTTTTTTCATGTTTTGGTTTTAACGAGAATGCTCTTTCAGCCAGCTTTAAAGCTAAATCAATGTCCCCTTCAGAAAGTTTCTGTTTCATAATGCCAATTACCCCAACAAAGCGCGTCCGGTCATCTTTTAATAATTTTTTATAAAACTCGTATGCTTTTGGCTTATCGTTTAAAGCTTCCGCGGCTTGAGCGGTAATTAAGTTCGTTAATTCAGGTCGCTTTAAATATTTTTCAGCTCTGGCAGCCTTTGTTACAGCCAGTTTGCTCTCGCCTGATGCTAAGGCAACCATCCCATCAGCCAACGCTTCGAACCCTTTGCGTTCTCTATTTTTATAAAAAAACCTCGAAACAGCAGTTTCATCACCACTCACAAAACTAAATATGGCATTAATAAGTCCAAAAATTTTTAATAAAATCCAAAAAACCAAAAGAATTACCATAAACGCAAGTAACGCTATCAATGGACTCATAGTAAATTCAAAGTCGAACATTGATAGCCTTATAAAACCACTACTTTGTAATAGTTCTCCAACTCCTATAGCGATAGCCGCCACTATAATAAAAAATCCAAATATCTTTATTAGATAAAAAAGCATTATTTATCCTTGTTCTTCACTTAAAAAAGAATTTATTTCAGTGATAGCCTTATCTACTAAAATCCAGTCTGTAGCTTGCTCTATCCACTCACTTAAAACTTTAAGCCCAGGCGAAGGTAACAAATTTAACTGTTTCAACGCGTCTTGAAGTTTATTTTTTGCAATGAGTGCCTCAGCTCTGGACAGAATTGCATCTGAGTCACTGCCCTCTCGTGGGACAAGAGATCTTGCACCAAGTTTCTCTTTTAATAGCGCAATTAACCTCTTTTTTGTATCAACTTCCAATGTATTTTTATGAATAGCTTGTAAGGAATTTCTTGCAAGTTGTGGGAACACCCTTTTTAGCTCATCTAACGAGGTCACACCTTTAGGCGCAATTAGTTGTAATCCTGTAGTTAGTTTACTGTTATCAGAAAAATCAACAATTAAATCCTCAAATGGTATACCTTTTTGTACTCTATCTCTAATTTCTAAGAGCTTGGCCTTTAAAACTGTCTCTTCTTCTAATTTTTTTATTCTATTAGTTTCTTTTTCGGACAAGCTAACTCTACTCTCAATATCTGCTGACAATAATTGAAGCCTTTTTTCTAATTTCCGAAGTACATTAGTGTTTTTAATTATTGAAATCTCATCAACATTAGAGATGGCTGGTTGTTCATTTAGAGAGTTTGAAATAGAAAAAATTTGCTTAGATAAAGATGCAAACATCTCTTTATTAAACGTTTTATTTTCAGAGAGTGCGGTGTCTGTATGTTCAAATTCCTTACCAATATTAAGAATTTTTGAATTGAGTGCCATATTCTCAAGTTTTTGTTCCTTTAGTTCAACTTGAAGTATCTTAACTATATTTTTTAACTCACTGACCTCGTCACTAATAATCACAGCTCTAGGAGGGCGTTCAACAAAATAGAAAACCAAGGGCACGCAAATCACTAAAAAACTACCTAATATAATCAGGATAACCTGAAGCTTCTTTTTGGACTTTCGTACACCATGGTTAAGATTATCTGAACCAATACTCGTCAGATCTTCAGCCTCGATTACCGGAACCTCATCTATATTATTATCTACACTTTTAGTAACCAAAACTCTCTCAATACCTCACTTTATATTTTGTTAAATTAGTCTTTGTGATAAACATTTTCTGACTTCAACCGGTTTCGACATAAGATACTGTAGTTCAAACAAAAAATATAGCTTAAGAGTTTTTGAGGGACTCTCGAACTACTTTCATAAGGCTTTCTAAATCTGGTTGTGCGCTAATTAAAACTTTTTCAAATTCATCATCCTTAATTTTATTAGCTATAGCTTCACTCAAACAAATTGCTATTCTTGAAGAACTCATCGTACTTTTGAGTTGCTGAGATAAAATTTCATAACTCCTCTCAGAAAAAATAGGAATTAATACCGGTATTACACCTGATAGAAATTGAATTGCACTTGGAGATAGTTTCCTTGACAGCTGATCATAAATTATTTGAGATACCACAGTAGTTTTACTTCCTTCAAACGCCACTTCCAGATTATTGGAAATATTCTGACCGCAAAGATAAAGTAACTTTCTTTCTGAATCATTTTCTATCAGCCAAGTTTTTAAATCTCCTACATCTTTTGCAGTATGAGCAACGATCAACCCACTACTTCTTGCAATCTCAGATGTGTAAGCCCCAACACAGTAAACTTTTTTATCAGTTTTTTTGTTTAAATTTGTAAATGCCTTTACACCATTTTCAGAAGTAAAAATAATTCCATCAAAAAAATTAAGGTTTATTTTGACTCTAAAGGATTTTATTTCCAGGATCGGGGAAATACAAATTTCTAAGTTTTCTCCAAATTGTTCAACAAGACTCTTCGCAAAACGTCTAGATTGATGTAAGGAACGTGTAATCAAAATCTTCATTTGAGGTACATATAGATTGTGAGAAACATATCTCGGTGATACCTCTGTAATTAAGCTTAAGCAACAGTTTGAAACAAATGGCCAAAATTATAACTATTTTAGGAATCGAAAGTAGCTGCGATGATACAGCGGCAGCAGTCGTCCAATTAACAAGTGAAACCGAAGTGAGTATCCTTTCTTCAAAAATCTTTGGTCAAGAGGAGCTTCATAAAAAGTTTGGGGGGGTAGTTCCAGAGATCGCTGCCCGAGCTCATACCGAAAAACTAGATTATGTCATTGAAGATGCCCTTGAAGAAGCAAAATTAAATTTAAACAATATCGATGCTATTGCGGTAACAGCAGGCCCAGGGCTTATTGGCGGTGTTATGTCAGGAGTTATGTATGCCAAGGGGCTCTCTGTAGGTTCAAAAAAACCTCTTATTGGAATTAACCACCTAGCTGGACATGCCTTAACCCCACGGCTAACTAACCAGATTGAATTTCCATATTTAATGTTGCTTATATCCGGTGGTCACTGCCAATTCCTCGTAGTTCATAGTCCAACAAAGTTTACACGAATTGGTGCAAGCATTGATGATGCTCCAGGGGAAGCGTTTGACAAAGTTGCTAGGTTAATCTCTTTACCGCAACCTGGGGGGCCCAGTATCGAGGCCTCTGCAAAATCTGGTAACAGTAAGCGATTTAATTTCCCACGCCCCCTAATTGGCAGGGATGGGTGCAACATGTCATTTTCAGGTTTAAAAACTTCTGTTTTACGAACTAGGGATAATTTAATTCAAGAGCAAGGTGGGTTATATAGTATAGATCAATCTGATATCAGCGCCTCTTTTCAAGAGGCTATAAGTGAAATACTAATAAAAAAAACTACAGTGGCTCTAGAAATGTACTTAGCAATAAACCCTAATTGTCCAACTTTTTCGGTAGCCGGTGGTGTAGCTTCTAACGGCTTAATAAGAGATAATCTAAAGAAATTAACTGAAACATTTGGGGTAAGCTTTATTGCTCCACCAATCGAGCTGTGCACTGATAATGCAGCAATGATTGCATGGGCTGGGATAGAATACTATAGACTTGGGATAAGAGATGATATGTCTCTTGGAGCTCGCCCTCGCTGGCCTCTAGACGAATCCGCACCAGCCCTGATTGGATACGGGAAAAAAGGTAGAAAGGCATGACACGTATTTTCATAAGTGGCGCAGGTGCCTTCGGTACAGCCTTAGCTCTTGTATTTCATAAAGCTGGTAAAGATGTTACGCTAATTAGTCGCAACCCTACCAAATTAGTTCAAAATCGTACCACAGACTATCTACCTGGAATTTCTCTTCCAAAATCTCTCAAGATTAGTAATGACACGACTTCTCTTAGTGGAGAGGATTTACTTATATTAGCTATACCTATGCAAAATTTAACTAAATATTTAGAAAACCTGCATCAAAAACCAAAAGTAGCAGTAGCGTGCTGTAAAGGCATTGATCTGGAAACAAAAAATGGTCCAACAGAGGTTATAAAGAATACGATTGGTGGTTCTTCGGCTATTTTAACAGGGCCAAGCTTTGCTTCTGATATTGCAATAGGTTTACCAACCGGCCTAACTATCGCGACTGGAGACAAACAACTAGGAATCGAATTACAGAAAACTTTATCTACTGATTCAATTAGGCTTTATTTGTCATCAGATCCTATTGGTGCCGAGTTAGGTGGCGCTTTAAAAAATATAATTGCTATAGCTTGCGGCTTATGCATCGGTGCCGGTTTTGGAGACAGTGCAAGATCAGCTCTTTTAACGAGAGGTTTTTCAGAAATTGTTAAACTTGCAACAAAGCTTGGAGCCAAACAGGAAACTCTTTATGGACTCTCCGGGATAGGGGATTTGGTTCTAACCTGCACTTCCCCTCAATCAAGAAATTTTTCTTATGGCTTTTCTATCGGTGCAAACCTCGGTACTAAAATTAGTTCTACTGTAGAAGGCATAGCGACTGCACGGGCAGTATTAAAACTTTCAACAAAACATGGCGTAGATATGCCGATTACCAAAGGAGTTGTCGACATCATTGATGGCTCCAAATCTGTGGGTTTAGTATTAAGCACTTTACTAGAGAGGCCACTAGCTAAAGAATAACTAAATTACTCTGTGATAAAATTAAACAATATAGAGTTAGAGTTTAATACAATATTGGCCTTTTAAATTTTAGCTAGAAGTTTGATCTTACGCAGGTAAAAGACCATAACGATTAGGCCAAAGGCTGACAACCGAAGTTAAGACAACAAAAGTTTGTGAACTGTAGCGAAATTATTAACCTTTAGTAGCGATAATGCTCTGCTTTAAATGGTCCATCTTTTCCTACACCAATATAGTCAGCTTGATCATCTTGAAGCTTTGTAAGCTTAACTCCAATTTTGTCCAAATGAAGACGAGCTACTTTTTCATCTAATTTCTTAGGCAAAATATATACTTCATTTTTATATTTAGATTCTTGAGTCCAAAGCTCAATTTGAGCCAAAACTTGGTTTGTGAACGATGCAGACATTACGAATGATGGATGTCCAGTGGCATTACCAAGATTAAGTAACCGTCCTTCAGAAAGTAAAATAATTCTGGAGCCTGAAGGCATTTCTATCATATCTACTTGGTCTTTTATATTTGTCCATTTATGGTTTTTTAAAGCTGCAACTTGGATTTCATTATCGAAATGGCCAATATTCCCAACAATAGCCATATCTTTCATACCACGTAGATGTTCAATTCTAATTACATCTTTATTACCAGTGGTTGTAATAAAGATATCTGCCTTTGCAATCTCTTCTTCTAATAGCACCACCTCAAAGCCATCCATTGCAGCCTGGAGTGCACATATTGGATCAACTTCTGTAACTTTAACCCTCGCACCTGCACCACTAAGTGACGCGGCAGAACCTTTGCCAACATCGCCATACCCACACACTACAGCAACTTTTCCTGCCATCATAGTGTCTGTCGCCCGCCTAATTCCATCTACTAAACTCTCTTTACAGCCATATTTGTTGTCAAATTTAGATTTTGTGACTGAATCATTAACGTTGATTGCTGGAAAAGGCAGTAAGCCCTCTTTGACTAGTTCATATAATCTATGGACACCTGTTGTGGTTTCTTCTGAAACACCTTTAATTGCATCGCGTTGCTTCGCAAACCAACCTGGATTCTTTGAAATTCGTGACCTAATTTGAGCAAAAAGGGCTTCCTCTTCTTCTGACTTTGGTACAGAAATTAACTCTTCTTCACCTGCTTCAACCCTAGCCCCAAGCAGGATATACAATGTAGCGTCTCCACCATCATCTAAAATCAAGTTACAAGTTCCTTCATCAAAATCAAATATTTTATCAGCATAATCCCAGTATTCTGGCAGTGTTTCTCCTTTTATGGCAAACACTGGTGTCCCTCCCGCTGCTATTGCCGCTGCGGCATGATCTTGCGTGGAAAAAACATTGCAAGACGCCCACCTAACTTCTGCACCAAGTTCTATAAGTGTTTCTATTAAAACTGCCGTTTGAATAGTCATATGAAGCGACCCTGCTATCCGTGCTCCTTTAAGAGGTTTTAAATCTTTATATTCTTCACGCAGTGCCATTAAGCCTGGCATTTCTGTCTCAGCAATTACTAATTCTTTTCTCCCAAAACTTGCCAGTGAGATGTCTTTTACGATATAGTCATGCTTCATTGCTTTATCCTCTTTAGGTTTGAAAAACCGGTTAACATTTGCTAAAGGAATCTGCAATCATGATTATCAAAAAACATCTTATTATTCTTTACTGGGAAGCTTTATGAAAACACCTCGCGCATGGCAACGAATGCTTTCAGGTAGAAGATTGGATCTTCTTGACCCGTCCCCCATGGATATTGAAATTGAAGATATTGCTCATGGTCTTTCCTTTGTCGCACGGTGGAATGGTCAAACAGAAGGAAATTTTCCATACTCTGTTGCAGAACACTCCTTACTCGTCGAAAAAATATTTTTTAAACTTAACCCAAAAGTGTCAAACAATTGGAAGCTAGCAGCACTGCTTCACGATGCCCCTGAGTACGTGATTGGAGATATGATTTCACCTGTGAAAGCCGCTATTGGTCCAAATTATTCACAACTAGAAGATAAGCTTATCGAAGCTATACACATCAGGTTTGGTTTGCCAGCAAAGGTCCCTTCAAATATTAAATTTCAGATAAAAAAAGCAGATAAAATATCTGCCTGGCTGGAAGCAACACTAATCGCAGGATTTAGTATAGATGAAGCAAACAAATTTTTTGGAGTTCCACCTGATGAGTTCTTTAACTATCAAGAATTAGTTTTGAGACAACCTATGGTCGTTAAGTCTAAATTTATTGAAAAGTTTGAAGAACTATTACATTTGATAATTATCTAGGAGATCTTTTAGCCAAAATTCTCTGAAGAGTTCTACGATGCATATTTAAGCGACGAGCGGTTTCACTAACGTTTCTATCACAAAGTTCATAAACACGTTGAATATGCTCCCACCTTACGCGATCAGCAGACATTGGATTTTCTGGTGGTGGTGGTAAACCATCAGCAACTGCTAGTAACGCATTAGTTACATCATTAGCGTCGGCCGGTTTTGATAAATAATCCGTTGCACCAATTTTTACAGCTGCAACTGCAGTAGCTATAGCTCCATAACCTGTTAATATAACTACCTTACAATCTGGACGTTTATCTCTTAAAATCTCTACTACATCCAAACCATTTCCATCAGTCAAACGAAGATCAACTACAGCATACGCAGGAGGACGCGCTGTTGCTATTGCTTTACCTGCAGCAATACTATCCGCTGTTTCTGGAGAAAATCCACGCTTCTCCATTGCCCTAGATAATCTTCTTAAAAATGGTTCATCATCATCAACTATTAGTAATGAGTTATCTTTGCCAATTTCGTTTAAAAGTCGTTCAACCATAACTATCTCCTCCCACAACCTCTACATTGTTTCAAGGAAAATAACTTAATAGTGCTATCGTAATTTAAATCCTGTGGTAATTAGGTTTTTTTCAAATGACATGTAATTGTTTCTGCTATTTTTTTAGGGGAATCCTCCCGTCTAAAAAAATCAACAAAACCTTTTTCTGGAGTTAAGAAATAAGTGAACGTAGAATGGTCCATAAGGTAAAACTCATCTTCAGAAACCTGCTTCTGATAATAAGTTCTATATGCTATCGAAGCAGCTTTTATTTGTTTTAAGCTCCCCGTTAGTCCAAGCATCTCCGGATGCATTAAATCTGTGAAGTCTTTAAGTACTTCCGGAGTATCTCTCTCTGGGTCTATTGTAATAAATATCGGCTTTATCTTTATACCTTGCGCAAATAAAAGCTCTGTGGCCTCTGCATTTCTTATAGCATCTATAGGGCATATATCGGGGCAAAAGGTATACCCAAAGTATACCAGGGCAGGTGCATCTATCACGTCTGTGTTACTAACCAACTTCTCATTTTCATCTACTAAATTAAAGTTTCCTCCAATACTTGCTTTACCTGAAATATTTCCTGGCGAACATAAAGAAGCTTCGTTGTTATATTTTTTATAAAAAATCACTCCATTAAGAGCTAATATCACCGATATGATTAAACCCGCAGACAGCATAAGGTAATTCTTTTTCATTTTTAGTCTCCAATTTAGATACAATTAGTTGATCGGCAACCTTTCTACGAGTATCATTCTCTTATTATGATTTTTATAAATATTCCAACTAAATGAGTATGAATTATGCAAGCATTTATGCACAGAGTGCTAGGAGTGGTCTTGTACGACTTCGTACCTTAATCATACTACGATGGCTTGCCGTAATTGGGCAAGTTACCGCTATTCTCATTTCAAAGTTCATTATAGGGCTCCAGATAAATCTTACACTTTGTATATTAGCCATTGTAGCCTCAATTTTTATAAATTTAGTAGCCACATTTATCTTCCCAGAAAACCGTCGACTACCAGAACGCGATTTTTTAGTAATGCTACTCTTTGATCTTATTCAATTAGCTGTCTTACTTTACTTAACTGGCGGGCTAAACAACCCGTTTTCAATTCTTATTTTAGCCCCTGTTACAGTGTCTGCAATGACCTTACGACCATTTTCAACTTTTTTCATAAGTGGCTTAGCAATCGTTTTAGTAAGCGTACTTGCTTTTGATCATGTGCCATTAATTATGCAATCAGGTATAGTCATAAAACTTCCATTTTTATTTATTGCCGGCTTTTGGATAGCATTAATGATTGGTATAGTGTTTTTAGCTTTTTATGCCAGGCGGGTAACTTCAGAAACACACTTAATGAGCCAAGCACTCCTCGCAACTCAAATGGCTCTAAGTAGAGAGCAGAAACTTACTGATTTGGGTGGTGTCGTTGCTGCTGCAGCACATGAATTAGGAACACCACTAGCAACAATAAATCTTGCTAGTACTGAATTAATAGAAGATTTAAAAAATAATAAGGAGTTAAGGGAGGACGCAGTATTAATTCGTGAGCAAGTGCAGAGATGTAAAGTGATCTTAGACTCTATGGGAAGAAATGGGAAAGATGATCTGCAAGTAAAAATAGTTCCTATTACAAATCTGATTGAAGAAGCTGCTGAACCTCATTCGAAACGTAATAAGGTAATTAATTTATCTCACACATCTCAAAAAAACAGAAATGAAAATATTCCCTACATTCATAGACAACCAGAAATAATTCATGGGGTAAGAAATTTAATTCAAAATGCAGTTGATTTTGCTAAAGCTGAAATATGGATTGATACTACTTGGAATGAACAGACAATTAGTGTACGAATCTGTGATGATGGGGATGGATATCCCGCCGACATATTTGGAAGAATTGGTGATCCCTTCATCCGGCGGCGAGATACTTTTACCTCTAAAGATTCACACTCTGAATATGAAGGCATGGGTTTAGGTCTATTTATTGCAAAAACACTACTAGAGCGATCAGGAGCACAAATTTCTTTCTCTAATGGATCTGATCTAAAATATGAAAAGAAACATAAAGCTCAATTAAGAGGCGCCATTGCAGAAGTAACTTGGGTCCGCAATATTATCGAAGAGACAAACCAAAATAGGATGATTGCATTGGGAGAAAACCAACAATTTGAAACTTAAGTTCTGTTGAAAAAATTAATCTAGTAATTTATAGAAACTTTCTAAAGAAATAACTCCATGAATGAATCCAATTTACAGCTCGGAATATCGATCCTGCTTCCTTCAGAAGATAAAACAAGCCTTCTTGCAAGGAAAATAGCTGATATCAGCTCCACCAGTACAACAATTTTACTCTATGGAGAGATTGGGGCAGGTAAAACTTTCTTTGCACGAAAATATATACAACAACTTTTATCAAAACATGGGATTATTGAAGACGTACCGTCACCGACGTACACATTAGTGCAGACCTATCAAACCCCAAGTTCAGAAATTTGGCATGCTGACCTTTACCGGCTGCTTTCAACAGACGACTTAACCGAACTGGGCCTTTCAGAGGCTTTCGGAAATGAAATTTGTATCGTTGAGTGGCCAGAAAAATTAAAAAACTATCTCCCGGTAAATGCAATTCATATTAATTTTAAGTATCATTCAGATAACTCTCGAATTTGTAATATAATGTGTAAGGATAAAAAAATAATGAATGGTTTAAAATTTATAAGTAAGAGTTTTAAAAATGAACCCTAGTCGTGAAAGCCTTACAAGTATTTTTCTTTCTCGATCATCATGGAAAAATGCTAAACGCACTCCAATAGCAGGAGATGCCTCAAGTAGACGCTATGAGCGGTTAACATGTTGTACAAACGGCACTTCAATTCTAATGGATGCTCCATCAGAGGATGGAGAAGATGTAAAACCATTTATAAAAATTTGTGAGTACTTTCAAAAAATTGGGTTAAGTGTACCAAAAATCTATTACAGCGATATTCCAAACGGTTTTTTAATCTTAGAAGATTTTGGGAAAGATTTATTTTCCAAAATGTTAATTGACAACCCTTCTAATGAGTTAGAGTTTTATATAAATGCAACTGACAATTTAATCCATTTATATCATGCTGCTCCGTTAAAAGGCCTTAGTGTTTATAATAGTACAGACATGGCCAATAAATCGCTTTTAGCTTTAGACTGGTATTTGGAGTACGGTTTAGCGGAGCCACCCAACTGTACTTTAAAAACTGAATTTTATAAATTGTTGAATGCCTCTTTAATTGACGTAATGGATACCCCACACATCATGGTCCATCGAGATTTCCATGCAGAAAATTTAATTTGGTTAAATTACAAACAGGATAGTCAGCGTGTTGGGATATTAGATTTCCAAGACACAATGCTGGGGCATCCCGCTTATGATCTTGCATCATTACTTAACGATATTCGACGAGATGTCAGCCCAGAAATCAAGCGTAAGTGCTTAGACCATTACCTTTTGAATACTAACCTAAACACCGAAGCCTTTGAGTATGGTTTCTCTGTCTGTAGCGCACAACGCAATTTACGTATACTAGGTGTCTTTACTCGACTATCAGTAAGAGACGATAAGATGCACTATCTAACATTTATTCCAGACGTTTGGAGAAAACTAATTGAAGATCTACGGCATCCCGCTCTAGGAGACCTTAGCTCACTAATTAGAGATTTTTTTCCAGAACCAAATACTGATATAATCCAAAGAATAAAAAAATCTCATGTATCCTGAATTAACAGAGGTAATGATATTCGCGGCGGGTTTTGGTACTCGAATGAAAAAACTAACTGTTTCCATTCCTAAACCACTGATAAAAGTAGGGAGTAAAACCCTAATTGACCATACTTTATCATTACTACAAAAACCTAATATGACAGCTATCGTAAACACACATTATAAACATGAATTAATAAGAAAGCATTTAAGAAAATACTCAAATGTTACAGTTATCGTTGAAGAACCTAATATTTATGAAACAGGTGGAGGGCTTAAAAATGCTCTTCCATTGATAAAAAGTGACGCTATCTTTACTCTAAATTCTGACTCTATTTATAAAGGTAATAACCCGTTAGATATTTTAGAAAAAGCCTGGGACCCCACATATATGGAGGCTTTGCTCTTACTTGCTCCACAAGAAAAAAATCTTGATTACCCCAAAAAAGGTGATTTTTCTATAGGTCAGAATAACTTACTCAAGCGAACCAACTCAGGTTCGATTTATACAGGAGCGCAAATTATTAAAACTAACCGTTTTTCAAAAATAAACCTCACAAACTTTTCTCTTAATATCGTGTGGGACAAGATGATTTCGGAGAAAACGATATATGGTCTAGAGTACTCAGGAAGTTGGATCGATGTTGGAACGCCTGTTGGCATAAAAAAGGCTGAAAAACTGTTAAAAGTACCTTAGTGGATATGTGAACTGAAATGTTTGAAAAATCTGAAAAATCTCTTTTTTTTGGGCTTCCTCCAGGGGTAGACTTCCCCAAAGAATTTGTTTGTGGACTAAGCCAGCGGTTAAAAGGTAGTTCTCCTGAAGCAATGGCAGAAATTGAAATTTATGTTAACTCAAACCGGATGCGCCAAAAAGTAAAAGACGAATTAACAAATTCTGATGCCACTATTTTACCTCGCTTATTAACCCTAAATGACCTATCAAATGATCCAAGGTTTTCAAAAATAAAACCTTCAAGAAATCCATTAGGTATACGACTTGAGTTAGCACAATTAATATCAAAATTTATTGAATTAGAACCTGATATGGGATCACCTAACTCTTGCTTTGAGTTAGCCGATAGTTTAGCAAACTTAATCCAGCAGCTACATGAGGAAGGTTTATCACCAGACACCCTAGTGGATTTAGACGTACAGAATTACTCTCAATACTGGGCCAGAAATAAAAAATTTTTCAAACTAATTAATCAATATTTTGACCTTAATAGTATTGTTACTGAAGAGCGGCGTCAGAGGCTCATAATAGACCTTTTAGAAGAAAAGTGGATTAAAGAGCCACCCCTAAATCCAATTATAATAGCCGGCTCCACAGGTTCACGAGGAACAACTCAAAAATTTATTAAACTTGTAACAAAACTCCCTTATGGTGCAGTAATTCTTCCAGGTGTCGACTTTGACATGTCAGAACTTGTCTGGAATACTCTTGGAGATTCCAAGTCTTCGAATTCATCAATTGAAGATCACCCCCAATACCGTTTAAAATCACTTCTATCAGAGTTAGGTATTAAGTTTTCAGAAGTTGATAAATGGACGCAAATAAGTCCATACAATGAACCACGAAATAAGCTTATTTCTTTAGCTCTGCAACCAGCACCGGTAACTGATAGCTGGATAAGGGAAGCTCCAAAACTAAAAAATATATCTGCTGCAACTCAGGGTATAACAATTCTTGAGGCTCCATCAGAGAGGCTTGAAGCCCTTTCTATTTCTCTTAAAATTAGAGAGGCATTAGAAAATAAAAAGTCATGCACTGTAATCACCCCAAATAGGCTTTTAGCAAGGAGAATATCCGCAACATTAAAACAGTGGCGTATTGAAGTAGATGATGCCGCTGGAACACCCCTTTCATTAAGTGTGTCCGGTAGACTTTTTCTAAAATCCTCAAAGTTAATAGGCAAGAAAATAACATCTGAGAGTTTTTTGGCACTCCTAAAGCACCCACTTGTCTGCTTAGAAGCACGAAGAATGCACCTTATAAAAACTAGAAATTTAGAGTTATCTCTATTAAGAGGAAAAGCAAAATTTCCAAATAAAAGTACTATCTTAAGTTGGGCTAAAACATTAAATGACGAAAAGGATACAGCCAACTGGATTACTTGGGTATTCGCTTGTCTAGAAAATTTAACCAACATTAAAAATCAAACACTAGAAAAACATATTCGCATTCACTCTGAAACAACCAAACTCTTGATCAACGGTCCAAATGGTAACGAAACAAAAACCCCATGGGCTACACAGGATGGCAAAAGATTGTTAGAGGTAATTAACGAGTTAGAAGATGCGGCGATTTTTGGTGGGGAAATGGACCCCAACCAGTATATCAATCTAATCTATCATGTCTTAAGTAGAGCTACAGTTCGTACATCCTTCATTTCCCGCCCAGACATAATGATTTGGGGCACTCAAGAAGCTCGCGTTAACGCCTCAGATCTAGTAATTTTGGGAGGCCTTAATGATGGGGTTTGGCCTTCAACACCTACTCCCGACCCTTGGATAAACCGCCAAATGCGCCGTGACGCTGGCTTGCCACTACCTGAACGCCTTATCGGGCTTTCAGCACATGACTTTCAGCAGGCCATCGCTTCTTCGGAAGTTTGGCTTACGAGATCAAAACGAAATTCTGAATCAGAAACTGTGCCGTCCAGATGGCTTAATAGGTTGTTCAATCTACTAAGTGGCTTGCCTAAAGGTCAATACTTTCCTTTAGATGAGATGAGAGAGCGTGGAAATTTCTGGTTAAAATTAAGTAATGAGTTTGAAAAACCGCATGAACAAATTAAGTCTTCAAAAAGACCATCCCCACAGCCACCAGTTTCCAGTAGACCAAAGAAATTATCTGTAACTCAAATTGAACGTTTAATTCGTGATCCGTATGCGATTTACGCGAAACACATTTTAAAATTAGTACCATTGAAACCCTTAAGTGTTGCCTCTGACGCAGCATTGCGGGGTCAGGCAATTCATAAAATAATGGAGCAACTCATAAAATCAACTTTACATCAGTGGCCCGACCAACCCCACAAACTTTTGATAGATATTTCCAGAGAGGTTTTAGAAGTTCTTGCACCCTCATTATCTTCAAGGGTAGGTTGGCAGAAAAAAATTGATAGTTTTACGGATGCCTTCATTTCCTCAGAAGGTATTAGGCGTAAAGATACAAAGCCTATTCTAACAGAGGTCAAAGCGGAAATAGAAATTAAAAATTTAAACTTCATTTTAAATGGTGTTTTTGACAGAGTAGATCAAAAATCAAATGGGGATTTAATTATCTATGACTATAAAACTGGTTTGATACCTTCTGAAAAAAAACAGGAGTATTTTGACAAGCAGTTACAACTTTTAGCGTTAATTTTAGTTAAAGGTGGTATAAAGACGTTAAATAAAAAGGTGGTAAAAGAAGCGTATTACATCGATTTATCATCTAGATTAAAAGATCAGAAAAATGCACTAGATAATAAAGATTTAATTGAAGTATTTGATAATTTTTGTGTTCTAATATCAAGTTATAATGACCGGTCCCGTGGCTACTCTGCAAGGCGAGCTGTGTTTGAAACCAGGTGGGAGGGTGAGTATGATCATCTTTCGAGGTTTGGTGAATGGGACCATACTCAAAAGCCTGAATCAGAGGTGGTTGGCGAATGACTACCTCAGATGCAACTCAACAACAAATTCTAGCTTCAAAACCAGATACCTCCACTTGGCTATCAGCCAATGCTGGGTCAGGGAAAACCAAAGTATTAACAGATAGAGTAGCTAGACTTTTGTTAAACGGTACTTTGCCAGAGAGAATTCTGTGCCTTACATACACAAAGGCCGCAGCAAACGAAATGCAAAATAGATTGTTCTCACGACTTGGAAGTTGGTCAATGATGCCTGACACTGAGTTAAGGGAAAACCTTTTACTACTTGGGTTGCCTGACAGTAATATAAGTACAAAGTATCTTTCAAATTCTCGGCGCTTGTTTGCTCAGGCAGTTGAAACACCTGGTGGGTTAAAGATTCAAACTATTCACTCTTTTTGTTCATCCATGCTCAGACGGTTTTCGCTAGAGGCAGGAGTTTCACCATCATTTACAGAAATGGATGGGCGAGTAGGTAAAAAAATTAGGTTTGAAGTATTAGAAAGTATCGCTGAGCTTGATGCAGATGTGTTCGGTAAATTTATAACTCATTTCTCAGGTTCAGAGATTGATAGTATTTTATTAGAAATAATTAAACATAAAGAGGCTCTGAGTAAATACATAGGATCAGAAGAATTAAAGAGAATCTTGCATATCCCCCCCAACATAAAAAATAAAATTGATACGGTTAAGTTAACCTTTCCTGAAAAAAGCGAAACGCTACTAGAGCTATCCATTTTTATAACGGCCACTATAAAAATCTTAGCAAAACAGAGCCAAGCCATGCAAGACCTTGCAGTTAAACTCTCAGGTTTAAACTTAACAAACCCAGGAATTGAAGACATCAATATTTTATTTGACTGCTTTCTTTATAAAAATGGTTTAAATTTTTTACCTCAGGCAAAGTATAAATCTATTCCCACCAAAAAGGCTCAGGAAGCACTAGGTGAAAACCTTTCAAAACTTAGAGACTTAATGGAACAAGTAGCGATGACCCTAGATATGCAACTTAAACTACAGTCATTTGAAAAAACAAATGCCCTTCATTTGTTTTCTGTTAAGTTTCTAGAAACACTGGAAAGAAAAAAGGAAATAAGAGGTCTACTGGACTTTGATGATCTGATTTATAAAACAATAAACCTTTTAAAAAACCCAACTTTTGCAAACTATATTCTATATAGACTTGATGGCGGTATTGATCATATTCTGGTAGATGAGGCTCAAGACAACTCTCCAAAACAATGGGAAATTATTCGCTTATTAACTCAAGATTTTGTTTCTGGTGAGAGCGCACGAACAAAATTAAATAGAACAATTTTTGCAGTTGGTGATAAAAAACAATCAATATACTCATTTCAAGGCGCAGACCCAAATTCCTTTGATAGTATGCAAGAGTATTTTTCTAATGCCTTACGTGCTATAAGTAAAAATATTCAACCTCTTAACTTACTTCACTCTTTTCGATCATCAAAACCGATTTTAAATTTAGTGGATGCAAGTTTTAAAGATAGTTTTTTTGAGAGAATAAATGACCAACCTAGTCATCTTCCGTTTAAAGAAAACCTTCCTGGAAAAGTAGACTTATGGGATTGGATCAGTGATGAGAAAGATGAATATGACACTTTGTGGTATGATCCTGTCGACACAATAGGAAAAAAACACCACGCAATTAAATTAGCCAACAAAATTGCAGAAAAAATTTATAATCTTATAGATTATGAACAAATTACCCAGGTAGATAGTAATAAAACCTCATCTGAAATAAACACAAGACGAATTGAGCCAGCAGACTTTCTAATTTTAGTTCAAACTCGCTCTACGTTATTTCATGAAATTATACGATCCTGTAAAAAAATTAACTTACCAATAGCAGGAACAGATCGACTAGATCTTATGAAAGAGCTTGGAGTTAAAGATTTAATCTCTCTTTTATCATACTTAGTTACCCCCGAAGACAACCTATCATTAGCTGAAGTGTTGCGTTCTCCACTTTTCAATCTTAGCGAGGGCACTCTTTTTAAGTTAGCATATAATCGAAAAAACCTTCATCTCTATGAAGTTTTAAATAATAGGAAGGAAGAGTTTTACGCAGTTTGGGAAATGCTTAATGATTTGCGAAATAAGGTCGATTATATGCGCCCTTATGAAGTTTTAGAGTATATACTGACCTTCCATAATGGACGCAGAAAGTTTGTTTCACGGCTAGGCTCTGAGGTGGAAGAGGTTTTAGATGTACTTTTAGAGCAAGCAATAGAATATGAACGTACAGAAGTACCTAGTGTAACAGGGTTCCTGCTGTGGATATGTCAAGAGAATACAACTGTAAAAAGATCTCTGCACGCCAGTGAAAATAAAATCAGAATTATGACAGTCCACGGCGCTAAAGGCTTAGAAGCACCTATAGTAATACTTCCAGATACTGGCCCAAAGAAAAATACTTTAAGAGATGAAATCATTACTTTAAAAGGGTGTCCAATCTGGAAAGCAAACTCGGAGAAGAGGTCTTTAAACGAACAAAATTTTATAGACAAGGTTCAAGAACAACACGGATTAGAGGAAATGAGGCTTTTATATGTCTCAATTACAAGAGCTGAAAGCTGGTTAATAATTTGTGGATCCGGATCCCTTCCTAATCCAACAAACCCTTGCTGGTATCAACTACTTGAACAAGGCATGGCTAAGTTAAATTCTCAAACTAATAAAATTGATACAGGCAAAAGACTTATACACCTAGAATGGCCCACTAAATTACATAAAAAAAATAGCTCTTCAAAAACAATGCCCACAAAATTACCAAACTGGTTGGCAACAAATGCTCCTCAAGCTTCTGATCGCATCACTAACATATCACCCTCCAAGATTGGGTTAAAAAAATCTATCGATGGCCCTGAAACAGAAAAGTCAAATGATCAGACACTTTCTGAGGGTAGTGGCCTTCACTTACTTTTGGAACATTTGCCAAGTGTGCCATTTGACTCTTATCAAGAAAAGGCTCGAGATCTGTTGTCAGGTTTTGAGCTGTCAACAGTAAGTCGTCTAACTAATAAAGTTGTACGAATTTTTAATAACAAAGATTTTAATTACATTTTTTTAAATAAATCTTTTTCAGAAGTAAATATTTCTGCAAAATTCGAATTCCTAAAAAATCAAAAAGTTATAGGTGTAATTGATCGCCTAGTTTTCATGCCAAACTATATTTTAGCAGTCGATTTTAAATCGAATACCAGAGTTCCCGAAAATATAAGGGATGTACCCAGCGGCATTCTACAGCAGATGGGTGCCTATCAAGAGATTCTAAAAAAAATATATCCAGATACATCTATCCAAACTGCAATCCTTTGGACTGAAAAAGAGTGCCTTATGAAATTAGATGAATTGTTGGTCAAAGAAGCTTTTATAAATGCTACTATCTCTTGACCTTTTAGAGTTCTCTAAATACCGTCCACCTTAAAATAACTTAACATTATCGAAGGAAAAAAAATGCCAACAACACATGTAACTGATGATAGTTTTGATAAAGAGGTGCGCCAATCTGCATTACCCGTAATAGTTGATTTCTGGGCTGAATGGTGTGGTCCCTGCAAGCAAATTGGACCAGCGTTAGAAGAGTTGTCTGATGAATATGCAGGAAAAATTAAAATTGTAAAAGTCAATGTAGATGACAACCCCAATTCACCTGCTCAAATGGGTGTTCGTGGGATACCAGCATTATTTATGTTTAAAGACGGTGAAATAGTTTCTAATAAAGTAGGTGCCGCACCAAAAGCGTCTCTTAAAAGCTGGATAGACGAAGAAATTTAAATCTATTTAAGTTAAGAATTTAAGTATGTGCTCTATACTGGTGTGATAGTGTTGTTTTAATAAATTTTTAGAACTTTCGCTATCCTTCGCCAACACACAGTCATAAAGGTCTTTGTGTTCCTTAGCACTTTTTCTAGGGAAGTTAGGGTATTCTACTGTTATAAAAACTCCGTATTTTGTACTATGATCAAGAAGCTCACTACAAAATTTATTTAACCAGGGTAACCCACTGTTGTTTATTAATGTAAGATGAAAACTGTGGTGGTATGTTATCCAGTTCCGGTTAATAGTTCTTAAACCGTTAATCTCTACAACTCTGTCAGTTCGCTGTAATCGATGAAAAGCAAGAACTAATTCTTCCTCCCATTTGTTAGAAAAGTTCTTGATAGAAAGCTCTAACGCCAGGCTTTCGATTAGAATTCGAGTTTCAACTAATGACCTAAGATCTTCTTTTGAAATTTGGGAAACAGTAAACCCAGTTTGACCAACGTGTGTAACCAGCTCCTCTGACTCTAACCTACTAAGTGCCTCCCTAATTGGAATTACACCGATATCATAAAGTCCACTAAGTTCCTTAACTTTAAGCTTGTGATTTGGTGGGAATTTTGAAGCTAAAATATCCTCTCGGATTTTACTATATGCTGACACCGATTGAAGGTTTGAGTTTGAAGACATAAAAATACTCATTCTAAAAGTTAAATATAATATTACTCTATAACATTAATTACGCAAAAATTCAAAAATACTTTTACTATCAATAAATTGCATATATCTGTACACTAAAATACATGGGATTATTCCCAAAAACCTTGTAACGCAAGGAAAATGTTACTTTGTTAATGGTCAAAAAGTAGAGAAAATGAAGATATCAAAACATAAACATTCTTTATTAAAAATTAACAAAAATAGTCACAAAAAGTTAACTAATTCAAAAAAACGTACTTACACAAACAAAAAACATACACATTCAAAGCCTATCCTACAAAAAATAATATCAATGGTCTTATTTCCATTTATTTGGTCTTTAAATAAACTCTGGGCAATTATGTGGCGAACAGTTTTATTTTGCTCACTGATTCTATTTGGAATAGCAACTTTCATCTATATAACCCTTCCACCATACGAAGAGCTTGTAGATGGCCGCGCTAGGGGGTCAGTCACTTTCTTAGATAGAAATGGTAATACGTTTGCTTGGAGAGGTGATCAATTAGGTAATATTATAACAAGTACTTCTATCTCACCAATGCTAAAAAATGCTATAGTGGCGACAGAGGACAAAAGATACTATAGACACTTTGGAATTTCACCTAGAGGAATACTTGGTGCCATAAAAACTAACCTAAAGGCTGGGAGAGGACCACTTAAAGGAAGCGGTGGTTCAACTATAACACAACAAACAGCTAAGCTTATCTGTCTTGGTAAGAAGTACAATCCAAATAAATGGAAAAGTGAACGCCAATACGAGGCTGATTGTCGTCGAACAACAAAAACACGAAAAATCAAAGAAGCTGTTTTTGCAATAATAATGGAGTTTCGCTACACTAAAGACGAAATACTTTCGTTATACTTGAACAGAGCATATTTAGGAGCTGGATCCCGAGGGTTTGAAGCTGCATCCCAAAGATACTTTAGTACGTCTTCTAATAAGTTAAACATAGGACAATCAGCTATGCTTGCAGGGCTTCTTAAAGCCCCATCCACCTACGCACCAACGAACAATATTCACAAAGCGCAAACAAGAGCGAACGTGGTGGTAAAATTAATGCATGAGCAAAAGTATATTACAAATACTGAGAGACAGTTTTTTATTGCAAATCCAGCAACCCTTTCATCTAGAGGAAAAGCTAACAATAGCAGTTATTTTGTTGATTGGATTATGGGTTCTATTCCTCCATTCCTTACTAGAAAAACCATGGAGGATGTTATCATTAAAACTACATTTGATGGGTTAATTCAAAGTAAAGCTGAGGAAGCAGTAAACACCATACTAAAGAATAAACTTCGCAAAGGCTCCGTAGCGGAAATTGCTGTTGTGATAATGTCTCCAGATGGTGCAGTTATGGGCATGATAGGAGGTCGAGAGACTAATAAAGTTGGGTCATTTAATAGGGCGACACAAGCAAAAAGGCAAACTGGATCGGCTTTTAAGCCCTTGGTCTATGCGACTGCGCTTCAAAAGGGTTTTAGCTATAACACCATAGTGGAAGACACTCCTATTTCGATTTCTGTACCTGGCTCGAATACATGGACCCCAAAAAACTACTCACGAGACTTTATTGGAAAAACAACTTTAACTGATGCATTTAAACTTTCCATAAATACCGTAGCCGTAAAACTATCAGAAGAGGTCGGTCGAGATAATGTTATTAAAACAGCACAATCTCTTGGGTTATATAATGATATCCCCAACAACCCCTCTGTAGCCCTTGGCACCTCTGAGCATACCTTATTAGAGATTACAGGTGCGTACGCTGGAATTCTAAATGGAGGTAAATATGTGACCCCATATGGTCTAACAAACCTTAAACTTAAAAATAATGACACTCCCTTAATGGAAAAGAATTTTTTATCTAAAGAACGCACGTTGTCACAAAGCACAACAGAACAATTAATTTATATGATGCACAGAACCTTACAAGATGGAACCGGTACAAAAGCAAACATTAAAGAGATAGAAGCAGCTGGGAAGACAGGTACTACACAAAACCAAAGAGATGCCTGGTTTATTGGCTTTACAACCCAACATGTCGTTGGCGTTTGGATGGGAAACGATAACAACCTATCGTTAACTGGCGTGACTGGAGGTGGCTTACCTGCAGAAATTTGGAAAGAAATTCTAATAAAGATTAGTGAAAATTCATCCTATAAACCGCTTCCAATGATAAGACCAAAAGTCCCACCAACCTTAGAAAATGGGACATATAGGAACCAGGAATTAAATCCAAAAAGTAACTTCAATATTTTCAAGTCAATTAAAAACCTATTCAAACAATAGAATTCACTGAGCTCTTAATCTATGTCTCTTAAACTTGCACTTAATAAATCAATATCGCCATTTCGATTTTCTAACATTACTCCGATCTCTACTCTTTCTGATGATAGCAAGTTAATACCATCAATGATGATATTAAATATTTTTACCTCTCCACTGCGGTCAGAAACAAGCCAAAGTACTTCTAGTGGAGCCCAATCTATAAGATGTACACGAGTTTTTACTTCTACACCTGAGCGAATTGGTCGAGAGGTTAAAATAGAAATTTCTCCATCCTTAAGCTCTCGAAATCTCCGAGCATACTTATTAAGAAAATATATTTGAAAAGATTCCTTAAAAAACTCCAGTTGAGTTGCTGATGCAATCCTTCGGGCGGGCCCGAGTGTAGTAAGGGCCATTATATTAGTATCTGCGTACTTCTTAAAAACAAACTCAAGCTCACCTATAATCACTGGCTCATCACGGCTTGACGATATAATATTATTAACTTCAAAGGATATTTTTTTAATTAACTCTTCTGCTTTGCTCTGCTCAAGTGCTTGGGAAACAGTAATCAGACTAACATTGATAAAAAATATAGCAGAAATTAAAATACAGAAATTCTTAAGTGTTTTCTTAATTAATTTCATGAACAGTTACTTATCGTAAACATCATTATATGGATCTATATATTCTTTGTTATCAGTTTTTCGTAAAAATTCTCTTCGCTGCTGTAGATATAGCAATCGAGCCTGAGCATAACTATCCTCACTATCATACATGATCGAATCAACTAACTCTGAGAATCGTCCGCGCTGATCTACAGCCTTAAGTGTCTGAGATGAGGCATAAATCTGCTGTTCTGAGGTTTCAGAAAGTAATCTCACAGGATTTGATACAAAATCCACCATACGTCCAACAGAATTTCTTAACGTACTAGGGCCAAATAATGGCAATTCAACATAGGGTCCTTCGTGAAAACCCCAGACATGCAAAGTCTCCCCAAAATCAGAATATCTCTCAGGTAAACCTAAATTACTTGCAGGATCAAAAATACCACCTACACCAATTATCGAATTGACTACGAACCTTGCTGTGTTTGAGCTAGCGTCTTTTAACCTAAATTGAATTAAGTCATTAATTACCATACTCGGATTTTTTAGGTTAGATGCAAAATTACTCACTCCTGCCCTGATAGGTTTAGGTACCACTTGGTAGACTTTAGAGGCTGGACGCAAAGCTATGCGATCCAATCCCCTATTAACCTTATGAACTTTCCTGTTGAAAGACTCCGCTGGGTCATTCATGCTTTGATTTATTGGCGCAGAACCGCAAGAAACCAAAACCATTAACAAGAAAGTCAGAAGTACTCTTGAAAATTTAGGCATTATAGACATTAATTTAACTCTAATTTAATTGGCAGTAGGATATTGACTATCTATACCCAAAGGAAACTTAAACCACCATACAAAATAATTTATTTTTGTTACAAATTGTAGAATTTAAAGTTAGTAACAAAAATACAATATATTTTAATTAATTTGATCACTTTTATTTAAACGCTTATCATAACTTTATCGTAGATTAATGGAGAAAACATGAAAATCGAAAACCGTCTAAAAGAAATGGGAATTAAACTTCCTGATGCACCGGCACCTGCAGCAAATTATGTACCAAGTGTGATCGTTGGTGATATTGTTTATGTATCTGGGCAAGTCTCTTCGAACACAAATGGTTTAATAAAAGGTAAGTTGGGGAGCACAATGAGTACAGAGGACGGTGTGAACGCAGCTGAGGCTTGTGCAATCAGTCTTCTTGCCCAAGTAAAAAATGCTTGTGGCGGCGATTTAGAAAAATTAGTGAGAGTTATCAAACTTACAGGTTTCGTTAATTCAACCCCTGAATTCATGGACCAGCCTACTGTAATCAACGGTGCGTCGGACCTCTTAGTAGAAGTATTACAAGAATCTGGACGTCATTCACGTTCAGCCGTTAGTGCAGTATCTTTACCTTTTGGGGTGGCTGTTGAAATCGAGGGTATTTTTCAAATAAAACTATAAATGAAAACCCTACTTTTATTAAATTCTGTAAAAGTTCTAAAATAAAGTAAAATTATATCTATATAATTTTTCCAGATATGCGCGTGCCATAAATCAAATGAACACATATGATATAGATATATCTTTTTTTCAAAGTATTCAGAGCATGCGCGCTGAAGATTGGGATGCTTGTGCTTGTCCAGAATCTCCTAATAGAAGACCACTAAATATTTTCTCTACTCACCGCTTCCTCCTTGCTCTTGAAAAATCCAAATCAGTGGGTGAAGGTACTGGTTGGATCCCACATTATATAGTGGCAAAATCCAAGGACACTATAATTGCTGTTGCCCCACTTTACTTAAAATACCACTCCCAAGGAGAATATGTATTTGACCACAACTGGGCTAATGCATTTGAAGGGGCTGGTGGTCAATATTATCCAAAGTTACAAATATCCATACCCTTTACTCCTGCAACAGGGAAACGGTTTCTTACTAAACCAGGTTGGGAACAAGCTGGAAGTAATGCACTTATTAAGGGAGCAATTCACTTAGCAGAGCAAAATAATTTATCATCTATTCATATAACTTTTTGTACAGATAGTGAAATAGATATAGGTAAGGAAAATGATCTTCTTTACCGAACCAGTCAACAGTTTCACTGGAAAAACAATTCTTACAACTCATTCGATTGTTTTTTAGAATCCTTATCATCTCGAAAACGAAAAAATATAAAAAAGGAAAGGAAATTAGCTAATCAATTTGGGGGTAAAATTGAAGTATTGCAGGGAGCTCAAATAGAAGAAAAACATTGGGACTCTTTTTGGCTTTTTTATCAAGACACAGGAATAAAAAAGTGGGGAACACCATATCTAACTAGGGACTTCTTTAAAGAGGTTCAGAAAAATCTCCTTGATGATACATTGTTAGTTTTGGCTGAGATTAATGGTAGATACGTTGCTGGAGCTTTAAACTTTATTGGTCAAGATACCCTATACGGGCGATATTGGGGCTGTGTCGAAGACTACCCATTCTTACACTTTGAGTTATGTTATTATAGGGCAATAGACTTTGCGATATCCAATAACCTAAAAGTTGTAGAAGCCGGTGCCCAAGGTACTCACAAACTTGCTCGAGGATATCTGCCAGTCGCTGTGAAATCTCTCCATTGGATAAATAACAAAAACTTAAGAAATGCAATATCAGCTTATTTGGATTCTGAAAGAGCCGCTGTGGAAGAAGGTAATGAGGTGCTAACTAGCTTCGCACCATATAAAAACCTTGTAAAAAAAACGATCCCCGACAATTAAAATATTATAATTTTGTTATAGAATCAAGTAATCCCTCACCCGCAGAAGTGGTACATTCGCCACGTGTTTTTTCTTCATTAAAAACAATCACAGTTTGGTCTTCCACATACATAGCATACCTTTTTGACCTATCAATCAAACCGATATCGGGTACTGTAAAGTCCATTCCAATCATGCGTGTAAACTTACTTTCTGGATCTCCTAACATTATTAAGCCGGCAGCTGAAGCTCCAGTAATTTCTCCCCAGGCTTTCAAAACGTGTGGGTCATTAACAGAAATACATATAATTGTATTGATCCCAATTTCTTCAAACCTTTTCTTTGTCCTTATAAAGCTTGGAACGTGAGAAGACTGACAAGTTGGTGTAAAAGCACCTGGTAAACCAAAAATCACTACTTTGTTAAGGGCAGTAAACTTATTAAGTGAAATTTTTTCGATACCGTCTTTACCGAACCATACAAACTCTGAATTTGGTAGTTTATCCTTTTCCTTTATCATCTTATTCACTTCCTTATTTAAAACTTATCAAAACCTCTATATACAGTTTTTTGATAAGTCACACCACTAACGAAAGTTATATATGAAAGATATAGTTGTAATTGGAGCAGGCCAAGCAGGTGCATCCCTATGTGCCAAATTACGTCAAGGCGGTTATGACGGAAAGCTTTCACTATTTGGTAAGGAAGTGTTTCCACCTTATCAACGTCCTCCACTATCAAAAAAATATTTACTTGGGGAAATAGACGTAGAGCGTCTATATATAAGGCCAAAGAAATTCTACTCAGAACACGACATTCACCTTTCTTTAGATTCTCCTATTTCAAAAATAGATGTTAAAAAGAAAATAATTTATAGCAGAGGAAATAGTACTCCATTCCATCAACTTATCTTTACGACTGGGTCCAATCCTCGAAAGCTACCTGGATCATTGAGTCGAAATTTGAAAAATATTTTTTATGTGAGATCAATCTTAGACGTAAACTATATGGCTTCACACTTAGTTCAAGGGAAGAAAGTCTTAATTATTGGTGGTGGCTATATAGGTTTGGAGGCAGCAGCAGTTTGTAGGAAATTAGGTGTAAATGTAAAAATTATTGAAATGGACAAAAGAATTTTGAATAGAGTTTCATCCTCTCAAACTGCAAACTATTTCAAAGAGCTTCATAAAAATCATGGCGTAGAAGTCCGAGAAGGTGTTACGCTAGATGCTCTTTTAGGAGAGACCCAAGTAGAAAAAGCGATACTTTCTGACGGCACCCAAATGAATATTGACTTTGTGATTGTAGGGATTGGGGTTCTACCTAATGACAATCTAGCATCAGAAGCTGGTTTAGATATTGAAAATGGTATTAAAACTAACTCACTTGGTCAAACATCTAACGAGAGTATTTGGGCTGCCGGTGACTGTGCCTCGTTTCCCTGGAAGGGAAAGCGTATACGTTTAGAAAGTGTGCAAAATGCTATTGATCAATCAGAAATAGTGGCAGAAAATATCTTAGGTGGAAAAAAGAATTATATACCATCCCCTTGGTTTTGGTCAGACCAGTACGATGTGAAGCTTCAAATAGCAGGTTTAAATACCGGTTATGACCAAATAGCTGTAAGAAAAGGTGACAGAGCTAATTCTGTGTCACACTGGTACTATAAGTCAGGGACACTCATTTCAGTTGATGCCATGAATGACCCAAGGTCCTACATGATTGGTAAAAGAATAATAGAGAGTGGTAACACAGTTTCGCCAATAGATATTGAAAACCCTGATTACGACTTAAAAAAACTAATAAAAAAGTGAGAGTTATCGCAGGAAAGTTCCGTGGTTTAAGGTTAAAATCTATAGGCAGCACACCGACTAATAAAAGCCTAAGGCCAACTACAGATCGTGTAAGAGAAAACCTTTTTAATATTCTTGCTGGAGGAAAGTATGGTAATATTCTTGACGGTGCACGGGTACTAGATATGTTTTCTGGAACAGGAATACTTGGAATTGAAGCTATTTCTCGAGGTGCCAGCCATGCTACTCTTATTGAAAAGTGTGCAAGTACCTTCAAGTTAATACAAGACAACATTAAACTTACTAATACTGTTAATGAGATTAATACAATAAATACAAATGTAATGCATCTGGAGCAATGTAAAACAGAACCTTTTAATTTAATTTTTATTGATCCTCCTTATCAAAAAAAATTTGGGGAACCCGCATTAGAAAGAGCACTAAAGTTTGGTTGGCTTTCAGTAGGAGCATTAATCGTGTGGGAGGAAAGTGTCTCTCCAGAGGTGCCAAAAGAATTTCAGTGGGTTGATGAAAAAAAATATGGAAAAACAATTTTGACTTTTTTAACTGCTCCCTAGGAAGTTCTAATCCATTATGCAAAATGTCCTAAATAAAACTTTTGGCTTAAAATCTTTTAAGCCCGGACAAAAAGAAATAATACAATCAGTTATAGATGGAGAAGATGTCTTTGTCGTAATGCCCACAGGGTCGGGTAAATCATTATGCTACCAGCTTCCAGCCATTATCCGCGAAGGGTTAACGGTCGTTATATCACCGCTTATTGCACTAATGATGTCACAGGTTCTTTACCTCAAAAAACTTGGTATAAACTGCGGCGCCCTAACCTCAAGTAGTAGCCCAGGAGAGGTTGCAGAAATTTTAAACAAAATTAGTCAAAAAACTCTTAAGATTCTTTATATAGCACCTGAAAGGTTATCAAAGGCTTCAACAATAAAATTATTAAAAGCTGGGGCCATAAATTTAATAGCGGTCGATGAGGCACATTGTGTTAGTCAATGGGGTCATGATTTTAGACCTAGTTACCTCTTAATTGGTAATCTTAGGAAAAGCCTAAATGTCCCACTTGTAGCACTCACAGCAACTGCCGGGCCAAAAACAAAGATCGAAATAGTTAAACAGTTATTTAAAAATAATAACCCTAAATCTTTTTCTTATGGTTACGATCGGCCAAATATCTTTATGTCTTTTCAACTAAAGAACTCCCCAAGAGCTCAAATTTTGAATTTTGTTACGAAAAACAAACGAACGAGCGGAATTGTTTACTGTGGGACCCGTGCAAAAACAGAAACAATAGCAAATGCACTTAATGAAATAGGTTGCTCTGCGTTGGCATATCACGCCGGCCTAGAACCTAGTGCTCGCCGAAATGTCGAAGCTCTATTTAGCTCTAAAGATAGTTTAATAATTGTTGCAACAATAGCTTTTGGTATGGGGCTCGATAAGTCGGACATTAGATGGATTGCACATGCAGACTTACCTCAATCAATTGAAAATTATTATCAAGAAATTGGAAGAGCAGGTCGTGACGGAAAACCTGCGACATCTTTAACTCTTTATAGTCAAGAAGATATTGATTTTAGGAGGCAACAAATTAATGAGGGTTCTGCTATCGAAGTTCGAAAAAATCTGAACCATCAGCGACTTAACTACATAATTGGCCTGGCAGATGAAATAGAGTGCCGCCGTAAAAATCTGTTAGGATACTTTGGGGAGGATAACGTATCATGTGGAAATTGTGACTTATGCAAGAATCCCAAAGACACATTTGAAGCCTCTAAATCCATTCAAAAAATACTGAAATGTATAATTTTAACAAATGAAAAATATTCTATTACTGACATTATTAACCTTCTGACTGGACAACTAACGGATAAAATAAAAGAAAATAATGATCAAAAAAGTAAATTCTTCGGTACAGGAAAAGAATTTAACGACCATCAATGGTTAGCTATTATCCGGCAAATGATGGGAAAAGATCTAATTCGTCCATCTATACAGGGAGTGAATTCAATCACTCTAACAAGTCAAGGGAACGTGTTCCTCAATAATAAGCACCCAGTCAATTTCAATCTAGATTCGTTTCATAAGGTATCAAAAAAATCGATAATTAGGACATTGATTTATGGTGATGATCAAGCACTTTTATCAAGGTTAAAAGCACACTGTCGAAAATTAGCAGAAAGTAGTAACATACCTAGTCATTTTATTTTTCGGGAAACAACTTTAATTGAAATGGCTATAAAGAAACCAGAAAATATAGACGAATTTTTTATGATACGTGGCGTAGGGCCTAAGAAGCTAGAGAAGTTTAGTGCATCATTTTTAAACATAATTAATGTATCACCTCCTGACCCCTTACACCCCGCAAGAAGAAAACTAATAGGAGGCACCTCTGCTTGTATTTATGATCAACTGATTGAGACCCAGTCTAAATTAGCGTACGGTAAAGATGGACACCAAAAGAAAATTACTTGCTCTCCCTCAATAATTGCTAAAATATCAAAATTAATAAATCCTACACAAGTAGTTATTAATAATATTCTTGGCAAGAAAAAGGCCCTTCGCTTTGGAAAGGCGTTTTTTAAAATATTGAAAGACTTTTAATAAAAATTAATATGTTTTAATAAAGTATCTATTAAATAAAATTGAGGTTTAAAGAAATGTTAACTGTTATTTCACCAGCAAAGAAACTTAATGTTGAACTAAATATAAAGATTCAACAAACTAAACCCACTTTTAAAACAGAAGCTAATGACTTAGCCGCTACAGTGAGTAAATTATCTACAAGCGAACAACAGAAGCTTATGTCTATCTCAGAAAAGCTAGCAGAATTAAACAAAAAAAGATTTCAATCTTTTAAAATGGAACCCACTTCAGAAGAGTCTCTTGCAGCAGTTTTTGCATTTGCCGGTGATACTTATACTGGTTTAGAGGCAGAAACACTTGAAAATGAAGAGCTTAATTTTGCTCAAAACCATCTACGAATTTTATCTGGATTGTACGGTATCTTAAAGCCTTTCGATGCGATTCAACCTTATCGACTCGAAATGGGAAGCAAGTTAAATACGAATAAGGGAAAATCTTTGTACCAGTACTGGGGCGACATGTTAAGTTTAGAGCTTAATCAGCATGCCAAAGATGTTAATACAAATATATTAATTAATTGCGCAAGTCAGGAATATTTTGGCGCAGTAAAACAAGAAGCTCTAAATTTAAAAATTATTACACCTGTATTCCTTGAGAATAAGGCAGATGGTCCAAAAATTATAAGTTTTTTTGCAAAAAGAGCTCGCGGAGCAATGGCTAGGTTTATTATACAAAATAGAATAACTACTCCAAAGCATTTAAGTGATTTTGATACTGGAGGCTATAAATATCAAAAAAACTTATCCAGCTCTGAAAAACTAGTGTTTTTAAGATAAAAGTTAGTAAGTTAAATTTTAACTGAAACCTATTAACTAAAACAACCCTGACAAAACCAACCACCTGTCTTAAGTCCACCATGTGCATAATAAAGCCATAATCTCTCACCCGTTTCTGTATCAATCCTCCAATAATCTCTAACACCTGTTCTCCAGTTTGGGTCATCAAACCACCACTCAGGAGAGATCCGTTCAGGTCCTGTTTTGAAAATACTATTAAACCAACGTCCCCTCCACTTAAATTTTTTCAGTGGAAAAAAGTTATCCTGAATCTCAATAGGCTCTGGGTTAAATAATACAGTTGGTCGTAGATAAATCTTTGGGAGCCAACCAAAAAACGGTTCAGACCACATTGCACCTGAAGTAATAAAAGATTTTTCAGGAATATGACTTTCGGCAGAGTGCCAGCGCGTAATAGAGTCTGTGCCCAGTCTCATACTTACCCTATTAAGGAAGTGCTCAAAATCGGTACCTGTATTAGGCTTTTTAATTTCTATACTATCCTCAGAAAGTTCTTTTACATATTGAGTTTCATAAACAGGTTCATAAATTTTTGTCTCTAAACGTATCAAATCAACACCAAAACCTGGAATAACTTCATCTAATTTCATAGCTAAGAGAATAAAAATTTTTTCTGTATCAAAGCTTGGTTGTGTTAACTGGATATATATACTTTGCGTCGTACTATCTGTCCTAAATATCTGTAACTGTAATTTTCGTACTCCAAATTTGCTATTTTTTAACTTTCTGCATAATGCTGGAACTAATTTTTCAAGGGCTAGCAAGAAATCACTTTTAAGCTCAATAGGCTCTGGCAATGTCAACCTAACAGAAAACCTGTTAACTGGTTTTTCTGGAGATACCGGTTCTGGATCAAGCCCTAAAATTTGATCTAAGCGAGTTAATAAATCTCTTCCAAAACGTCGTGTTAATGGCGCTCGAGGTATTTCCAACAAATCTTTAATATACCTAAATCCTAATCTTCTAAGAGAAATAACTTTACTCTGCGAAAGCCTTAAAGATGCCAAAGGTAAGTTAGAAATATACTCTCGTGTTTGTCCACAAGGGGCTATAATATATTTAAAAAAACTTAATTCATTATTTTTTTGGTCAATAGTAAGACTACTAGGTTGATTACCTCTCTTAAACGCACGTGCTCTAGTCGCACGTGCTTCCTGATCAATAACATCTCCAGTATGAAGCAATTCAGAAGTGTTTTCTAAAAACCTAGATAAAGCCCAAGCAGCCCCAACAGTATCTGCTAACCCAATATGGACCGTGAGTGCGAAATTATCACAATCTATTTTAAACGCCTCAATGAGACCTTGCTCTCCTCCAAACAAATGAGCACATCCGGTAATATCTATTAAAACTCCATCTGGTAATTCTTTTTTTATCCACGGAGAGTACTTTCCTGCCCACCGTGAAAGTAAATCTAAAAATCTGTAATCCTCTTCCAAGTCAAAAAACCTGACTACAACATTAGGGCACCTTAAGATTGTGTCACCTATAGACTGTCCAATAAAAAGTCCTTGTAGCTCTGCCGCTATATTAAGATTACAGACCGTCCCTTGATTACCTTCATTAAGTATAATTACTACTGGTGTTTCAAGGCTTATTTTTTCTTGCCGGATAACCCTCTCTACAGACAGCCTCTTAAACCATAAAGATAACACACGACGACCAGACAATAATTTACCTCAAAAATGTTCACCTTTTGTTCTTTTTATTAAAGCATTTTTATTAATATAGTCGAGTCATTTTTTAAATTTTAAAAAATAGTTTAATGCTAGTTTGCTAATCTTGACTGACGTTTACGTTCGTGAGAATCTAAAAACACTTTCCGCAAACGAATTGATTTAGGTGTTACCTCTACAAGTTCATCATTATCAATATAGGCAATTGCTTGCTCAAGGGACAGACTAATAGGTGTTGTCAACTTCACAGCCTCATCAGTACCTGACGCTCGAACATTTGTTAATTTTTTTCCTTTAAGAGGATTAACCTCAAGGTCGTTCTCACGACTATGTTCACCAATTATCATACCTTGGTAAACCGGTTCTTGCGGTCCAATAAAAAACTTTCCTCGATCTTCTAAATTAAAGATTGCGTAAGCTACTGATGTACCATTTTCCATAGAAATCAATACACCAGACCTTCTACCAGGAATAGGTCCTTTGTACGGCTCCCAATCATTAAAAACTCTATTTAATACACCAGTTCCTCTAGTATCAGTCAAAAACTCACCTTGGTAACCAATCAAACCTCGAGAGGGGACATGTGCAATTATCCTTGTTTTTCCAACTCCAGCCGGACGCATTTCTATCAGTTCACCCTTACGAGAACCAGTAATTTTTTCAATGACCACCCCAGAATAATCATCATCAACATCAATAGTTACTTCTTCTACCGGTTCTAATTTAATATCGCCGTCACTCCTAAACAAAACCTGAGGACGGGAAATACTCAACTCAAAACCCTCTCGTCTCATATTTTCGATTAAAACACCCATCTGCAATTCACCTCGGCCAGAAACTTCAAAAGCTTCCCCACTAGGTGTGTCACTTACCTGAATGGCAACATTAGACTCTGCCTCTTTCATCAAGCGTTCTCTTATTACTCTGGATTGAACTTTCTTTCCATCGCGCCCAGCTAATGGACTATCATTAATGCCAAAGGTGACTGATATAGTAGGTGGATCTATGGGTTGAGACTCCAGAGCTTCGTCCACCACTAAGGAACATAATGTATCAGCAACTGTAGCCTTAGACATCCCAGATAAAGAAACTATATCACCAGATTCCGCTATATCGATAGCGACTTGGCTTAAACCACGAAAAGCCATAATTTTTGTTACTCTAAACTGTTCTAACTTTACACCATCCCTCGAAAGAGCCTTTATCGTTTCACCTACTCTTAATGTCCCTTTCTCAACTCTACCCGTTAGGACCCTACCTATAAAAGGGTCGTTGCCTAAAGTTGTAACTAGCATTGTAAAGTCTAATTGACGATTTGCTATTTGTGTTGGAGCTGGAACATGTGCAACAACCAAATCTAAAAGAGCTGCTAAGTCCTTACGTGGTCCATCAAGCTCCATATCAGCCCAACCAGAACGCCCAGAAGCATACATAATAGGGAAATCTAATTGGTCGTCATCAGCACCGAGGTTCGCAAATAAGTCAAAGCACTCATCAAGAGCTCTATCCGGTTCAGCATCACCCTTATCTACTTTATTTAAAATGACTATTGGTCTAAGCCCTAGAGCAAGAGCTTTCGATGTCACAAATTTTGTTTGTGGCATTGGTCCCTCTGCGGCATCTACCAAAAGCACAACTCCATCAACCATACTTAAAATGCGCTCAACTTCACCACCAAAGTCTGCGTGACCAGGAGTATCTACAATATTAATTCGCATCCCTTTCCATTCTACAGAGGTTGCTTTTGCCAAAATTGTAATACCACGCTCTCGTTCTAAATCATTACTGTCCATAGCTCTTTCGGCTACAGCCTGATTCTCTCGAAAAGAGCCTGATTGTTTTAATAACTCGTCCACGAGTGTTGTTTTGCCGTGGTCGACGTGAGCAATGATCGCTATGTTGCGAAGATCCATTTTTTTACCTTTTAATGAAATGTTGCGAGCGACCTATCTGAACCTTGGTTTAAATGCCAGCCTTTAATTTTATTTATGCTGTTTTCAAATATAAAATAATTTGTAATAAAGGAAATATTAATTTTTATTTCACCTTTTTTTCCTAAAGCTTTTTTTTCCAGATCTCTTTTTAACAAAACTCTTCTTAAAACGGCCAACCGATAGTTTCTCTCCATCAACACTAATAAGCTGTAAAGTTAAACCTCCTGTCAGGGCATTAGTTTCAACCAACCTTACTAAAACTCTCTTTCCTAAACCCAGCACTAAACCTGTTCTCTCTGCAACTAAAACTTGTTTTTCTTGGTTATATCTAAAGTATTCATTTCCAATCGTTGATACTGGCACTAAACCATCAGCGCCCGACTCATCAATTTTAACAAAAATTCCAAATCGAGCTACTCCAGAAATAGTGCCCAACACTTCTAAACCTAACCTATCAGAAAAAAATGCTGCTAAATAACGATCTACTGTATCTCTCTCTGCTAACATTGATTTACGTTCACAAATCGAAATACTCTCTCCAATGGCTTCAAGCTCACCTGGGTCAAATTCATAAAGTGGCTTTTGTCCTCTATTGATAGACTCGATTATAGCTCTGTGAGTAACAAGGTCAGCATATCTCCTTATCGGTGATGTAAAATGAGTATAGCGCCTTAGGGCAAGGCCGAAGTGACCAATAGGTTGGGCTCCATAGTAAGCCTGAGGCATAGATCGTAAAATGGACATACTAACTAGCTCGGAATATTCTGTTTCCTTTGCGTTACATAGCAAACTATTTAAATGATGAGTTTTTAAAACTTGGCCTTTGCTAAAGCTTAAACCACAAGACTTAACAATTTCTCTTAATGTATTAACTTTCTCTTTTTCAGGTTCTTCATGAATCCGGTATAAGAAATAGCTCTTATTATAAAATAACTCTTCCGCGGCAGCAACATTTGCCAAAATCATTAACTCTTCAACAACTTTATGAGCATCTAATCTATCTAAGAATTCTATTGACGCAACTTTTCCACTATCGTCTAAAAGAATTTTCCTTTCAGGTAGATCTAGATTTAACGGCCCTCTTTCTTTCGTCGTATTTTGTAATACCTCATAGCACTTATACAACGGCTTGATTATACTTTCTAGGATAGGTTGAATTTTTTTACTTGGATTCCCATCAATCGCTTCCTGTACCTCTCTATATACTAATGATCCCCGGGATCTCATGAGTCCTCGAAAAAATTGCTGACTAGTTTTCTTTCCATCACTGTCTAAAATCATTTTCAATGCTAAACAGGGCCTATCTTCTCCTTCATGTAGGGAGCAAAGGTCTGCTGACAAATTTTCTGGAAGCATCGGGACAACACGGTCCGGAAAATAGGTTGAGTTACCTCTGTTTCGTGCTTCCCCATCTAATAGGGAATTTGGTTGAACATAATGTGCGACATCAGCGATTGCAATCCAGACGATAAAGCCACCTTTATTTTCCACATCTAAATCAAGCTCAACATAGCAAGCATCATCATGATCTCTGGCATCAGCTGGATCAATCGTGACAAACGGTATATGTCTTAAATCGTCCCGATCTACTAGAGTAACTGGGGCACTATTAACAGCCTCGGATAACGTCTCTTTACTAAATTCGTTAACTATAGAATGTTCGTGTATTGCTATTAGTGAGATAGCTTTACTGTCATCAGTTTTTCCAAGAATAGAAATCACCCTAGCTTTTGGCATTCCAAACCTACTCTTAGGACTTGTTTGTTCCGCCTCCACTATATCCCCATCAACACTACCATTCACGGCATTTCGCGGAATAGTCCAAATAGTATTTAATCGTTTACTCAAAGCTTCCAGTGTCCCCCCAGACGAAGAAACTCTAAACACTCCTACTATTTTTGATGAATTATTTTTTTTTGGAATTCTTCGTATTAATTTCGCCTCGTAATGATAATCTTTGCCTTCTACTTTAGTCAACTCACACAGAATTCTATCACCCACAGATACCGGTATAGAACCACTTCTCTCAAAATAAAATATCTTTGATATCTCTTCTCCTTCCGACCAATCAAGTAAATCCAAAAAAATATCACCGTCTTTATCAGGGCCTTTAACAATACAAATAGCCGTTGAAGGAATTACACTAACAAAGCTTTCAGAATTTGACTTACTAGGAACTTTCCTTTCATTCTCTAGGTCAAGAATAAGTTTCTTCAAACCTATTTTATAACTACCTGTAATACCGAAAGCTTTAGCTATCTCTCTCTTTGAAGCTTTATTTGGATTATCCTTTAACCATAAAAGTAAATCCTGCTTTGTTGGAAGGCCTGCCATTAACTTAATATACAATATTTAATAACATCGTCCCCATCACTATAATAAATTATCTTATTACTACTCTATTTAATTTGTTAGCTCTCAAAAGATACTTTAATTTCAATTGGTATTTTAGAACAGACTTACTGAACAAAGTAATTAGTGAGAATATTCTTATAAATTATTTTTAATTGATGAACATGTTTTACATTAACATGCTCATCAACCTGATGAAGAGTAGTTCCCAACAAACCAAACTCAACGACAGGGCAGTGCTCTCTTACAAACCTCGCGTCCGAAGTGCCACCCGATGTTGATAGTTTCGCTTCAGCACCAGTCACACTCTTGATGGCTGAAAAAGTTAAATTAGAAAGTGCTCCAGGCTCTGTAATAAAGCTTTCTCCTGAAACCTTAGCCTTTATACTTACTTTTACCCTACTCTCGTGCTCTATTTTTTGAGCCTCGGTCTCCAACCAATTAATAAGGGTTCTTGAACTATGGGAATCATTAAAGCGAATATTTAACATGACTTCACAGCTCTCAGGTATCACGTTAGTAGCTGTATTTCCTGTATCTATGGATGTTATCGTCAAGGTAGAGGGGTCAAAATAATCAGTTCCTTGATCTAACTCATGATCAGTAATGCGACTAACCAACTTTGCGACAGTAGGAAGTGGGTTTAACGCTCTTTCTGGGTAAGCAGAATGGCCCTGAACGCCTTGCACTGTAATCACGGCAGAGAGTGAACCTCTCCTCCCTATTTTTATGGTATCACCCATAGCTTCAGAACAAGTAGGCTCTCCAACCAGACAAACAGACATGGATTCGTCATTTGCTTTCATCCAATCAAGAATAGCAACCGTTCCGTCTGTTGCATCTGCTTCTTCATCTCCAGTCAACATTAACACAAGGGCACCATCAAGTATTTGTTCTTCAGTGACCTCTTTTGCAGCAATTACAAAAGCGGCAACTGCTGTCTTCATATCTGCTGCTCCTCGCCCATATAGAAATCCATTCTTGATTGTCCCACCAAATGGATCACAAGACCAAGAAGAAACATCCCCTACTGGAACAACATCAGTATGACCATTAAACCCAAAAGTCCTTTTGTGGTTTTTTTCTCCCCATCTAGCAAAGAGATTACAAATTCCACCTCTATCCACCCTAAAGCAGTCAAACCCTGCTTTTAACAGTTCGCTTTCTACAATTTCTATTGCACCATCATTTTTGGGTGTTACAGAGCGACACTTTATTAGCTTTTTCGAGAGCTGCAACACATCTGAATTCGCAACCATTTTTTCTTCCTTTAATCATAAAATGCTGTTGTTTGGGATACTATAACAGCATTTTCTTCTAAAGCCTGCTTGATAAGCAAATGCTCATCCTCAGAAATATCATGCCCTTCGGCAACTCTTTCATCGACACTCCCATACCCGGTAACATTCAGTGGAGATAACCCTGCCTTTTTAATAACTGCCGTTGTTTCCCTCACAGCCTCTTCCTCAGTTACCCCAGAGGAATAACACATCAGTGCAGCTCCTGTTGATTTTTTTGGTAATCCATCATCTTTTTTTCGACCAACCTCTACTAAAAGAGTATAAACCAAATGTTTTTGATTTTTTTCTACCTTGCTCATTTAAGACTTCTCAATATGAGTAAAAATATATCTAATCTCTTAGAAGCTCATTAATAGCAGTTTTTGAACGAGTTCTTTCATCAACTCTCTTAACAATAACAGCACAATATAAATTTATTCCATTTCTTGTTGGCAAAGATCCAGCTACCACAACTGAATATGGGGGAACTTCTCCATAAAACACGTCACCAGTCTCTCGATCAACTATCTTAGTCGATTGACCAAGAAAAACTCCCATACCCAAAACAGAACCTTCTCGAACTATACACCCCTCAACTACCTCTGAACGTGCACCAATAAAGCAATTATCTTCTATAATAGTTGGTCCCGCCTGCATTGGCTCCAGAACTCCACCTATTCCAACACCTCCTGAAAGGTGAACATTTTTTCCTATCTGGGCGCATGATCCAACAGTAGCCCATGTATCAACCATCGTACCTTCATCAACGTAAGCACCCAAATTTACGAAAGAGGGCATTAGTACTACCCCGGGAGCAATATATGCAGATTTTCTTACAATACAGTTAGGCACTGCTCTAAATCCGGCATCTTTCCAATTATTTGCCTCCCAACCCTTAAACTTACTATCTACCTTGTCCCACCATGAACTATTTTGGGGACCGCCTGATTGTATTTCCATGTCTTGAATTCTAAACCCCAGTAAAACTGCTTTTTTGGCCCACTGATTCACATGCCAAGAACCATTTTCATCTTTTTCAGCAACCCTTAATACACCGCTATCTAACGCATTCAAGGTCTCCTCTATAGCTTCCCTAGTTTCACCGACAGTTGTGGATGTTATTTGATCTCGAAACTCCCAAGCGTTTTCAATTGCGGCTTCAAGTTCTAGATTGGACATAAGTAAATCCTTCATAAAAGTTAATTCTGGGTTAAGATTGCAGCCTCTATAAACCGATGTTCTGCTCGTTGCAAACTAATCGATCGTTAAAATCTCACTACAAGCTTTTGGTAAACCAGACAATAAAATTTCGGCTCTCGGTTGAACTTTAGGTCTTAACCGTTTTAGAGGTGGTGGATTGAATATTTTTTTTACCCATTCCTCTGCTTCTAAGCAACCATCCCCTGATGGTGGTGGAAATTGACTACGGCAACCTTTGGCACCCTCAGGGCAGTTAATTCTAACATGGAAATGATAAATATGACCCCACCAAGGGCGAACCTTTCTTAACCAATCTCTATTTCCTTTTTCGTCTCTACACATTTTTACCTTCGCTCCTGGAAAAATAAAAATTCGTGCTACATTATCATCTTTTGAAATAGCTCTAATAATTTTATGATGCGTTTTGCTCCACTGGTCATTGACCATTGCCCCATTCATTTCTGACATGGATTGCGGTAAAACTTTTTCACGCTCCTCAATCGTATAATTAAGCTTTAATTTTGGCATTAACCAAATATCTGCATCTAACCCTAGCTGATGCGACCTGTGGCCGGATAGCATTGGACCACCACGAGGTTGAGATATATCACCAAAATACAATCCGTTCCAACCGTACTCTTTTGCCTTTTTACTAAGGTTTGTTAATGTTTTTATTAGATTTGGGTGTCCCCAATTCCTATTTCTAGACAGTCTCATAGTCTGCCATGTGGCTCCAGTCTCTGGTAGCTTTACTAAACCGTCCGCACACCCACGAGCATAAGAACCATAAGGTTGAGCAGGCCGATCTGTAGCAACTAATTGTTTTCCAAAAAGGTACTTTACAGGTTCAGCAAAACTAATTTTTGATCCCAAAACTACTACAAAAATTATTATTAATGTAGTGAATCTTGCCATACTAATCACGTCTGACCTCTTCCTTTTTTGTTAACAAGTGTTAATAAAATGAGACCAATAACAAATAAACCTATTATAGGTAGAACACCAATCCTTTGGCTTTGAAAAACATATGTAAAAAGTGAAACTAATAGTGGGGCTAGAAATGCTGTAGCTTTCCCTGAAAATGCGTAAAGACCAAATGCTTCTGTTATTTTAGATCTGTCGGCTTGAAAAACTAACATAGTTCTGGAAGCAGATTGAACAATTCCACCCGCGGCTCCAAGTATAATTCCACAGAAGTAAAAGGCGCAGTCAGATCTACTTAAAGTGCCAAGAATTTCATTTCTTGAGAAAGTAATTCCAAAAATAGAATCTGGGGTAATCATTACAATAGAAAATGTAGTGGCGATAAGAATAAAGATACTTAATTGAATAACTTTTTTTGACCCAAATTTGCTGTCAGCAATTCCACCTACCCATGAGAATAATGCTCCCGAGATCAGTGCCAAAATTCCAAACACTCCAATGTCAGTCACAGACCACCCTAATACGCCATATGCATAAATCCCACCAAAAGAATATATCCCATTAAGGGCATCTCGATAGAACATTGAAGAAACCAAATAAGTAAAAAGACTCCGGTTTTCTCTTAATTTTCGTATAGTATCTAAGACCATCATAATAGCAGTAGAAAGATGCATACTGGGCTTCGGGCTTTTCGTAGGGGGCGAACGTACATATAAAAAAAAGGGAATCATAAAAAATGCAAACCATATTGCGGTAAGAGGTCCTATTGCACGCGTCCCCTCTCTTAAGTCAGGATTTAAGCCTAATGCCGGAGGCCTTCCTAAAATCGTTACCCCATTACCATTTTCAGCAAAAAACAATAGTGCTATTATGATTGCTACCAATCCGCCAACATATCCTATCGCCCAACCACTTCCAGATATACGACCTAACTTCTCTAAAGGAGCAAGTGTTGGAAGAAATGCATTCGTAAGAATAGTTGCAAGCTCCATACCAAAAAGACCAAGCGAAAAGAGTGCAAGAATTAATATTACATTTAATGTGTCTGGAGTAGCAAACCATAAACCTGATGCTCCTACAAAATAGCAAACTGAAAAATAACATATAAATTTTATATGGCTTCTAGAATTATCAGCAATCACTCCAAAAATAGGGGCACAAACAGCGATTAACAAACCTGATATTGCTAAAAATATTCCCCATAAACTCTGAGCATCAGCAGCAGCCGCTTGCTCAGAAAAACCAAGATTTATTTTTTTATTTGTCACAATTTCAGCAAAGTATGGGGCAAAAATAAATGTCAAAAGGAGTGTACTATAGGGTTGAGTGGCCCAATCAAACATCATCCAACCAAAAATGCTCCTACGACTTTTTCTATTGTCCATATTAATTTCTCCATCAGAAACTTATAATCAGTTTTTGTTACGTTGGTGGCCACGGCCTTTCTGCTTCACTCTCAATCCACGTTTTAACCCATTTGGGAATCTCAGGTTTAACTAAGTTCTCTGTTAAAGCAGAAATAGCTTTGACTGGGGGTACGATACCTTGATCACTCGCGATCGCGGCCCTTATTAAAACATTTGACGTTGGCACTCTAGACCGCCACATAGATTGGGTTAAGTATAAGAATTTCTGATCCCATGAAACTATACGAGATCTTACCTCAAGCTGATCAAAAAGATTTACCCTACGTCGATACCTAACAGAGGATCCCGCAACAGTTAAACGCCAGTTATTATTTTTTAAAATTTGAATAAGTCCCACACGTTTCACTAATGTCACCCGACCTAAATCAAAAATTGTTAACGTCCTGCCATTATTAAGTTCAAACCAAACATCTAGGTCCCAAGGCCAACAAATATGTGAAGAAATATATTCATCTAAAAAACCTTGACTGTTTTTTTTACCATATAAAAGAAGCTCTTTGGTCATACGAAAAACTGGGTACATTGAACTTCTCCTCACAAAAGCTATTATTAAATCTAAAGAATTAACTTTTGTAGCCTCTAAATCTAGAACACATACTTGCACAGTTTCAATAGGAACAGTAGTTCTCAATTAAAGAGGTTTTTGGAGAAAAAAAATGATGTCTATATATCAAATATTGATGCTTTTAATTGGAGCTGTGAGAATGCTTATAATACTACACTTTATTATGAGTTGGTTAATAAGTTTTCAAATTCTAAATCTCCGTCAAAGGTTAGTTGGACAAATCTGGTTAGGTCTGAATCAAATCCTAGAGCCAATTTATCGACCAATCAGGAGGTTCCTTCCTGACACTGGAACATTAGACCTTGGGCCAGTGATTGCACTTTTAGGTTTATATGCATTAGAAATAATTTTAAATAATAATATCCAGTTCTTTATAAATTAAAGATCGCAGATAAGAATGTTAATATACCTACAGTTCAACACCACATTCAGATATCTACGCTAAGGGGGCTATAATATGAATCTCACAGTAACAACTCACCAAGCGGAAGAAGATGTAAGAAATGAGCAAACAAAAATATATGTAAATGGTGAAATTGTACCCAAGCTGGAGGCAAAAATTAGTGTTTTTGACAGCGGATTTATGTTAGGTGATGGCGTTTGGGAAGGGTTAAGGCTTTACGCAGGAAAATGGGCTTTTTTTGATGAACATATGGATAGACTTTTTGAAGCCATTAAGGCTATTGATCTTGATTTTAAGCTGAACAAAAAAGATATCCTTGCCGCTCTAGAAGAAACCCGTTTGTCAAATGGTATAGAAACAAACGCTCATGCTAGATTGATGTTAACCCGTGGTGTTAAAACCCGCCCCTTCCAACATCCCTCCCTCAGCCAATCAGGTCCGACCTTTGTTATAATTATTGAACACTCAACTCCAAAAACACCTAGGCCTATAAAACTTGCGACGGTTCCTCATATTAGAGGACTTCCAATGACCCAAGATCCAAAGCTTAACTCTCACTCTAAACTGAACTGTATCCTTGCCTGTATAGCAGCAGAAAAAGCTGGAGCAGACGAGGCCTTGATGTTAGACATAAATGGTTTCGTCAACACAACAAATGCATGCAATTTTTTTATAGTAAAAAAAGGAGAAATTTGGACTTCCACAGGTGATTATTGCATGAATGGTATCACGCGAAAAAAAGTTATCGACCTCTGCAAAGAGAATAATATAACCATTCTTGAAAAAAACTTTAGCCTTGTAGATACATATAGTGCCGACGAGGCTTTCTTAACTGGAACCTTTGGAGCTCAAACCGCTGTATCAAATATCGATGGGAGAGATATCGGAACTGGTAAAATGGGACCACTAACAAAAGAAATAAGAAACCTATATTCTTCTTTAATAGCCCGTGAAGTAGGATGAAAGTAGCGGCATGGTCAGGACCACGTAATCTATCAACTGCAATGATGTACAGCTTTGGATCTAGGTCTGATACTATTATTTCTGATGAGCCTTTTTATGCCTCATATCTAAAAACAACTAAGCTCGAGCACCCCATGAGAGCTAAAATTTTAAAGTCCCAGTCAAATAATCCAAACGAAGTTATTGAATCTTGCAATAGTCCAATTCCACTAAACAAAGATCTTTGGTATCAAAAGCATATGTGTACTCACATTTTGGACAATATTTCTTTAACGTGGGCTAAACAATACACCAACATATTTCTTATTAGACACCCCTCTCGAGTTATTCGCAGCTATGAGTTAAAACGAGAAAATCCTACTCTTGATGATATAGGATTCAAACAACAATTAAAAATTTTTAATAACTTAGGCGGAATAGTTATTGAGAGTAGCGACATATTGAAATCACCTGAGAAAGCACTGAGAACACTTTGTAGACATATTAATATTAAGTTTGACTCAAAAATGTTATCCTGGCGTAAAGGCGGTCATAAAGATGAGGGCGTGTGGGGTCAACATTGGTACAACGCTGCTCACTTAAGTTCTTCTTTTGGTCCTCCTGAAGGACCCTTACCAAAACTACCCAAAAACCTTATTAAACTTTATAAAGAAGCAATACCCATTTATGAAAAACTATCATCTCATAAAATTAAAATTTAATGTTTAGCTATGCATTCCGTTTGTTACGCATCGCAATAAGTCTTAATCTTAACGCATTTAACTTTATAAATCCTGCGGCATCTTTCTGATCATAAGCACCAGCATCATCTTCAAAGGTAACGTGCTCTTCTGAATAAAGGGAGTAATTTGACCAACGGCTAACAGTCCGAACCGCTCCCTTATATAATTTTAAGCGCACATATCCAGTAACATATTCTTGGCTTTTATCAATTGCTGCCTGTAACATTTCTCTTTCTGGACTAAACCAGAAGCCATTGTAGATAAGCTCTGCATACTGTGGCATCAGTTGGTCTTTTAGGTGAGAAGCTCCACGATCTAATGTAATTTGTTCTATTCCTCGATGTGCCTCTAAAAGAATAGTTCCTCCAGGTGTTTCGTATATTCCACGAGACTTCATTCCAACAAAACGCCCTTCAACAAGGTCTAACCTACCAACCCCATGCCTACCTCCAATGGTATTCAATTCTTTTAACAAATTTGCTGGAGACAGCTCCTTGTTATTTAGTGAGATTGGGTCTCCTTTGCAAAAACCAATTTCAATAAACTCAGGTTTATCAACAGCTTCCTCAGGAGAGATCGTACGTTGATAAACATATTCAGGAGCTTCCTTTGAAGGGTCCTCTAACACTTTTCCTTCTGAAGATGTATGTAAAAGGTTTGCATCTACAGAAAAAGGGGCTTCGCCTCTTTTATCTTTTGAAATTGGTATTTGATGTTTTTCAGCAAACTCAATTAATTTTGAGCGACTAGATAAATCCCACTCCCTCCATGGAGCTACAACTTTGATATCTGGATCGAGAGCATATGCTGATAATTCAAATCGAACTTGGTCATTACCTTTTCCTGTTGCACCGTGTGCTATCGCATCTGCACCAACCTCATGAGCAATTTCTATTAGTCTTTTAGATATTAGGGGTCGAGCAATAGAGGTTCCTAAAAGATAAAGACCCTCATATAATGCATTTGCCCGAAACATTGGAAAAACAAAATCTTTAACAAATTCTTCCCTAATATCCTCAATATAAATGTTTTCAGGACTTATACCGAGAAGCTCGGCTTTTTTTCGAGCTGGAGCTAATTCTTCTCCCTGCCCGAGATCGGCCGTAAAAGTTACAACCTCACATCCATATTCGATCTGAAGCCACTTCAATATAATTGATGTATCAAGTCCTCCAGAGTATGCTAAAACAATTTTCTTTGGCGTAGCCATATCCCAAACTCCATAACGTAAATTAATTATCAGATATATTTACCAAAACCCAAACACAAGGCCGACAACCAACCAATTTTACTAAAAATTGATAAAGTTATTTATATTCTGTTCTACACTGGTACTCTGTTTTATAATCTACGATTACTTTCTCTCTCTTTCGACTATTAGCTTGTGAACTTCCACCAAATAACGCACCTAACAAAGTCATAGCTTTTTTTCCACTGCCCTTACCAAATTGGTTTCCAGCAATCCCTCCAACGGCCGCACCAGCAACAACTTCTCCAGTAGAAGCAGGTCTATCTAGAATGCCATAAATTGGGACTTTAACATCTTCACAAATCTTTACAGGTTTCAATATTACTGCTGGCCCAGTTAATGATTGGCATCCAGCTATTAAAACTACACTAAATAATATGAACAAGTTTTTCATTTTTTTTCCTCAGTTACGGCTACGACTACAATCACGATTACACCTTTATATTAAAACAGTCACGAACAAATGTTACATCTCCATCGTTCGCTAACAGTTTACCAGCAACGGTTGGTGACATCCAAATAGCCATATGTTCAGACTCTAACGGCTCATGTTTTTTAATTACTGGTTTTGCTTTATAAATGTGACATATTTTCTCCGCCCATAAATTATACTCAGGCATGTAAGTAAAGCGCCGGTAGACACCCAACTTTATTGGTTTGGATATTATCCAACCAGTTTCCTCCAAAATCTCTCGATGAAGAGCATGCAGAGGTTGTTCACCTGGATCAACACCTCCACCCGGCAATTGTACTTCCTGACTTGATTTCTCTTGATGAGTTACTAGTAGATTATCTTCTAAGGAAAGAATTGCGTATACTCCAGAACGAACTTTATACACTTTATCTGATCTATAGCTCTCTCCAAAACGTCTAATCATAGTAAACCCTTAAAAATCAATAGAACATACAGACTAGAAGATGTTGCTGTAATCTCACTAAACATATATGTCGGCTCTTAACACATAAAGAAAGCTAAGAATTTGACTAAACATGCTTCCAAAGGAAATATTGTTCTCCCATTTCAATTAGAAAGACCTAATGTCAGGGGAAGGTTCACTCGTCTCGACTCTGTTATCGAAAATATCTTAGAGCAACATAATTACCCAAGTATTGTAGAGGCTCTTATTACTGAAGCCACCATATTAACAGTACTAATAGGGCAGATGGTAAAATTGAACTGGAGACTATCTCTTCAAATTCGAGGGGATGGCCCAATTCGCTTGATTGCTACAGATTATTACGGGCCCTCGGAAGAAGGTCTCCCAGCCCAAATTCGAGCCTATGCTAGTTATGACAAGGAAAAAATCGATATAAATTCTGACCCATTTACACAGATTGGAACGGGGTATTTCGCTGTAATTATTAATCAGGGTAAAAACATGTCTCCTTATCAAGGCATCACTCCTTTATCTGGAGGAAGTCTATCTTCTTCAGCCGAAGCCTATTTTTTTCAGTCAGAGCAAATACCAACAAAATTTTGTATTGCCTATGGAACAACCCAACTTCCTCTTGAAAAGCTTAGCTTACGTGCAGGAGGCATCATGCTTCAACATATGCCAAATGCATCACCACTTATTAAACAAAAACCTTCTCCTCAATCAGAAGACTTATCAAAAGAAATTAACCCCCTTGATGAAGGTTTAAAAGGAAACTGGACAAGAGTTGGTATACTTCTCGATACGATTGAGGACCTTGAGCTTATCGGACCTAGCTTATCATTTGAACAAGTTCTATATAGACTTTTTCATGATGAAATTATTCAAACATCTAACTCTCAAAACGTAAACTTCGGATGCACCTGCTCTGAAGATAAGGTTAGGCAGAGTATGTCAATTTACTCGACTAAAGATTTGAAACATATGACAAAAGCTGATGGTTCATTAACTGCTGATTGTCAATTTTGTGGAGCTCATTATATACTTGACCCAACTACTTTAGGATTCGAGGTTCCAAACAGTGAACTCAGCTAATCAAGTTCTATTAGAAAACATCAAAACAAAAACATTGAATTCCGGTGTGATGTCTTCTGATTTTGATCTCAACTTAGATAGCTCAGATCAAGTCAGTCAAAAACTTACACCTGCAGCTGTATTAATAGCAATAAAAGAAATAGATGAGAGCTTACATATCCTACTAACTAAAAGATCATCAAATTTAAAAAACCACCCTTCCCAGATATCCTTCCCTGGAGGAAAAAGGGATACAGGCGATTTGTCGTTGGAAATTACAGCTTTGCGTGAAGCTAACGAAGAGATCGGTTTATCACCAGAGTTAGTTACATTTATTGGTTCGTTACCCAATCACAAAACAGTAACTGGTTTTGATGTGAAACCCTATCTGGGTTTTATAAACAGCCCATTCAAAGCAACAATTAATAAATTCGAAGTAGAGGAACTCTTCACAGTTCCCTTGAACCACTTATTAAATTTAGAAAATTTCTACATAGAATCTCGAAAATGGAAGAATAAAAACCGCTTTTACTACACAATACCCTATGGACCCTATTATATATGGGGCGCTACAGCACGAATAATTAGGTCATTAGCAGAGATTATAGCAAAATGATAACTAATATTGGAGATTGGGTTAAAGACCCTGATACCAAAAAAATAACTAAAATGTTTATTGATAAAGGTTACAAGATATACTTTGTTGGCGGTTGCGTAAGAGATTCCATACTAGGAAACCCCGTAACAGATATTGATATGTCTACTACGGCTCTCCCAGATCAAATTACTCAAATTGCCAAAACCAATAATTTAAGGGCAATTCCAACTGGAATAAAGTACGGAACTATAACCATAATAAGTAATTGCAAACCATATCAAATAACGACCTTTCGAAAAGATGCCACAACCGACGGCAGGCATGCAGAAGTTTTATATTCTAATGATATGATAACTGATGCCACCCGGCGGGACTTTACAATAAATGCTCTATATGCTGACGCAGATGGTAATGTTATTGACCCATTAAAAGGCATTAACGATCTTTACAGTAGAATTATAAAATTTATTTTTAATCCAAAAAAAAGAATTACTGAAGATAACCTTCGTATCTTACGTTTCTTTAGGTTTCACGCCTGGTATGGTGATCCGGATAAGAATCTTGACCCTGCTAGCCTAAACGCCTGCACTTTTTATAAGAGCAAAGTAACCACACTTTCAAATGAACGCGTAGGTGCAGAAATGAAAAAAATTATGTCTGCTCCAAACCCTATATCAAGCTTAGAGGCAATGGCTATGGCAGGGGTATTAGAGTTGGTAATGCCAAAAGCCTCCACTAGTCAATTAAGCTCATTACTAAAACTTGAGAATAAACTTCAAAAAGGAATACATTGGACAACACGCGCCGCAATAATGACCAGTACAGATTTAAAGAACATATGGAAAATTTCTAAAGTTGATCATAAAAAACTACGGAACCTTCAGAAACTTAAAGCGGGTAAAGATAAAGTTTCTAAAATTTCTTATCTATATGGTGAGGAGTTTTCCTGGCAATATGCAATATTAAAATATGTCTCTTTAAACAAAGATATACCTAAAAACATCTGCACTGAAATAAAAAGGGGGGCAAATGCATTATTTCCAATCAAATCTTGTGAGTTGATCAATGATTTTAAAGGGCCTGAGCTTGGGAAGAGAATAAAAGATTTACAACATGCTTGGATAAATTCAAATTTTTCTCTAACAAGAGAGGAATTACTGAATTTAACTTTCTAACAAAAATAACTATACCCTAAATCGATATTTTTTATCTATAAAAACTTCTACCCAGCCCGACTTAGAAGAATTTAAAGAAAGCTAAAGCTTGAAATTTTTTAATTTAATAAATGCATTCCAACCAGCTTCTGGCCCACCACCAAATACAATGTTTGCTTTTTTTTGTTGGGCATTATCTGGATCATGGTTAATGTTATCTGCGGCCTTTATGATTTCCGCACTAGCAGGAATCCTAGAGGTGTTTACTGCACTATTACTCGGGTCCTTAATTGACAAAGCAATTGACGCTGGTCCAATCGATTTTTTTTATAATCACTTTATTTATATTATTGGCTTTATAACATTTTTTATTGTCATACGCCCCTTAGCATTTGGCATGTCATCGGCTGCCAATGCCATCTTTGTTACTCCAAATATAAACCCACTTACCTTATCTCGTCTGCATCGATGGACAATGGGTCAAGCTGTTACCTTTTTTGATGAAGATTTTGCAGGACGCATTGCACAAAAGCAAATGCAGACATCTAGAGCATTAACTGATGTAGTAACCGAAATTATAAATGTAGGGGCATTTTCTCTAGCTTCGCTGGTAGGATCAGTACTATTGCTAATAACGATAGACCTCAGAATGTCAGGTGTATTAATTATCTGGTTAATTTTATACTTTTTTCTGATAAAAGCATTTCTTCCAAAAGTACGCAGGCAGTCTGCTGCACGTGCAGGGGCTCGCGCAAACGTTTCAGGGCAAGTGGTGGATACCATCACAAACATAAAGACTGTAAAACTTTTTGCACATGCTGAACATGAGGACCATGTAGCACTAAAATCAATGGAGGTTTTTAGAAGAAAAGCGGTCTCTTTTGGGATTACCTCTGCGTTTTTTCGCCTATGTTTAATGACAATAGCTGGTGTTCTTCCAGTAGCTTTAATAGGTGGTACCGTATTCCTCTGGTCAAATGGGAATGCCTCTATAGGAGAAATCACAGCCTCTGGAGCAGTTGCCATACGTATAGCTCAAATGACTGGGTGGGTAAGTTTCACACTAATGACTATCTATGCAAATATTGGAGAAGTTGAAGATGGTATCCGCACTTTATCACCTCCACACACCCTAGTTAATGAAAAAAATTCTGTGCCATTAAAAGTTAAAAATGGTGAGATAATTATACAAAATATATCATTCACCTACGGTCAAAAAGCCAGTGGATTAAGCAACTTAAATCTGACCATAAAAAAAGGTGAAAAGCTGGGCGTAGTTGGCGCTTCCGGGGCAGGGAAGTCTACATTAGTCGCCTTACTATTAAGGCTTTATGATACTGAGCTAGGTACTATTTCTATAGATGGTCAAAATATTAAAAAAGTTACTCAAGAAAGTCTGAGGCGTAACATCGGGTTCGTAACTCAGGAAACTGCAATGTTTAACAGATCTGCAAGGGATAATATTTTATATGGCAATCCAAATGCGACAGAACTAGAATTACTTAGGGCATCAAAAGACGCAGAAGCGCACGAATTTATCACCGAATTAACAGATCACTCGGGACGGACTTCCTATGATGCACACTTGGGAGAACGTGGAGTAAGATTATCTGGTGGGCAAAGGCAGCGAATTGCAGTGGCTCGAGCTATACTAAAAGACGCTCCCATATTAATTCTAGATGAAGCAACAAGCGCCCTAGACAGTGAAATTGAGGCTAGTATTCAAGTAGCACTCCAGCGAGCCATGAAACAGAAAACTGTAATAGCAATCGCCCATCGCTTATCCACTATTGTTAACATGGACAGAATTATTGTTCTTAAAAAAGGGGAAATTGCAGAGGAAGGAACTCACATCGAGCTCTTAAAAAAACGCGGCTTATATTATATGTATTGGGAGAGACAGTCTGGTGGGTTTATCGGTGTAAATCCTAAACAGTTGTTTAATCAAAATTGATAAAATCTATTATCTTAACACTAAACAGTAGAGCAGAAGGTGTAACAGCTGATGGCACTAGGGTGCCTAGAGCTCTTCCTGGAGAGGAGGTTGCACTAGGTAAAGAAAGTAAATTTAAAATAATTCTTCCATCCAAGGATCGCATTACACCCGTTTGTGCCCATTATAAAGGTTGTGGTGGTTGCTCAATGCAACATGCAACCGAAAGTTTCATAAAGGATTGGAAGTCAAATGTAATTAAATCATGTTTAAGTGCAAGGGGTCTCGAAACAATTATAAAACCCATTTTAACTTCAAAAATAAACTCTCGACGTAGAGTGACCCTGCACGGAATGAAAACAAAAAAAAGTGTAACGGTTGGGTTTTTTAAAAGGAATACTCATGAGTTAATATCAACTCCTTCATGTGAACTCGTAAACCCTGAAATACTATCAGCTTTTAGCCTTTTTGAAGAGATTACTCTGATAGGGGCAACTCGAAAATCTATAATAGAAATCTCTGTCACTGTTTCTAAAGCAGGCTTAGATTTAAATATCTTAAATGGAAAAAAGTTAGACAATCAAAACATAATGAAAATAACAGGCTTATGTGAGAGCTTTAATATAGCCCGAATTACTTGGAACGAAGATCTTTTAGCAAATTTTTTAAATCCAACCATAGTATTTCAAGGGATAGCCATAACACCTCCTCCGAATGCTTTCTTACAGGCCACAGAACAGGGTCAAGAAATATTAATTGCAAATGCTATGCTTTCAGTGTTTGATTCGGATAAGGTAATTGATTTATTCTCAGGCTGTGGAACCTTCACCTTGCCAGCTGCCAAAAGATCCGAAGTTCTAGCTATTGATAAAACAAAATCGATGCTTACAGCGATTGATCAAGCCTGGCGTGGAACTACAGGCTTGAAAAAGGTAACAAGTCGGTCACAGGACCTATTCAAAGAACCTGTGGGAAAAGAAGAACTAAACTCATTTGACGCCGCAATAATTGACCCACCAAGGGTTGGGGCAGAAGCACAGAGCCATGAGTTGGCCAAGTCACACATAAAACGAATTTCATCCGTGTCTTGTAACCCAAGAACTTTTTCTAGGGATGCAAAAATACTTGTGGATAGTGGTTTTAAGCTGGATTGGGTTCAGCCTATAGATCAATTTCTTTGGTCTTCTCATATAGAGCTTGTGGCTCAGTTTTCACGATAAATTAGTTATTTACTACACATCTCAAGCAAACTTAGAATCTTATCTTTAATATGGGAAGCGTTCATTCCAGCTACCGTATACATCTGTTCTGGGGTAGCTTGATCAATAAATATGTCTGGTAAAACCATAGACCTAAACTTTAAACCTTTGTCAAAGATCCCCTTTTCAAATAAAAACTGGGCAACATGGCTTCCAAATCCACCAATAGCTCCCTCTTCAATTGTTAGTAGAGCCTCGTGATGGTTAGCTAATTGAAGTATAAGTTCTTCATCTAAAGGCTTAGCAAATCTAGCATCGCAAACGGTAACTTTTACACCATCACCTTTCAGTTCTTCTACCGCCTTTTGCACTTCATATAATCTTGTCCCAAATGATAAAACAGCAATGTTATTTCCCTCAGAGATCAAGCGCCCCTTACCAACTTCTATTGTTTTACCGTAAGCTGGTAAATCTATCCCTACTCCAACACCTCTGGGAAACCTTACTGCACAAGGACCATCATCTATTTGAACAGTAGTAGCTATCATCTTCATAAGTTCAGCTTCATCTGACGGAGCCATTACAATCATACCAGGAAGGTTAGATAAAAAAGAAATATCATATGATCCTGCGTGAGTTGCCCCATCTGCTCCAACCAAACCTGCCCTATCTATAGCAAACCTAACTGGCAGTCTTTGAATAGCAACGTCATGCACAATTTGATCATAACCACGTTGTAAAAAAGTTGAGTAAATAGCACAATATGGTTTCATTCCAGCCGCAGCCAACCCTGCTGAAAACGTTACTGCATGCTGCTCTGCAATCCCAACGTCAAAACACCGGCTAGAAAATTTCTTATTAAATAAATCTAACCCAGTGCCATCTGGCATTGCAGCCGTTATCGCTACAATCTTATCATCTTTTTCAGCAGCAGATATCAGAGACTCTGCAAAAACTTTAGTATAAGTCGGTGCATTTGAAGAGTTTTCTTTTACCTTCCCTGTGTCTAAATCAAACTTTGATATAGCATGGCCTTTATCATTTGACTGCTCTGCCGGAAGGTAACCTTTACCTTTCTTAGTAATTATATGTATAAGGGTCGGACCGTCGGACCGCTCTTTTAAAGCACGCAAGACTTCAAGTAGCTGGCTTAAGTTATGCCCATCTATTGGCCCCACATACGAAAAACCTAACTCTTCAAACAGTGTGCCCCCTACTGCAAAACCCTTTAAAGCATCCTTTGCTCTTCTGGCGCCCTCTTTAAATGGTTCAGGTAAAAAAGATGCCGCGCCTTTTGCAACAGACTTCAACTCTTGAAAAGGTTGTCCTGTATAAAGCCTGGCAAGGTAGGACGACATGGCGCCAACCGGTGGCGCGATAGACATATCATTATCATTTAAAATAACAAAAAGCCGCTTTTTCAGATGACCTGCATTATTCATAGCTTCATAAGCCATACCTGCACTAATTGCTCCGTCACCAATTACGGCTATGCAATCTCCAAGACCTGTTTCAATCTTTCCTCCCAAATCCCTTGCCACAGCCATTCCAAGTGCCGCTGAAATCGACGTTGAACTGTGGGCGGCGCCAAAAGGGTCATAAGGGCTTTCACTTCGCTTAGTAAAACCACTTAACCCATTTTTACTTCTCAAGGTAAGCATCTGGTCTCTTCGACCTGTCAAGATTTTATGCGGATAACTCTGATGACTTACATCCCAAATCAATTGATCTTTTGGAGTTTCAAAAACTGCATGAAGAGCAACTGTAAGCTCCACAACTCCTAATCCGGCACCAAGGTGTCCTCCAGTTTTAGAAACAGTAGAAATGGTTTCCACTCGCAACTCATCTGCCACGGCTCCCAACTCTTCATCAGAAAATTTTCTTAAATCTGCAGGTATTTTTACTCGATCAAGATGTGGCGATTTTGATAATTTCTTCATAAAATTTCTTTCAAGCTCTATAGATCACGCGAGATAACAAATTGTGCAGCAGCCTTCAAGTTATTCGATGCAACTGGAAGTGCCTCCAATTCATTTATGGCTTGGTCAATCAACTGCTTAGCTTGCTCTTTAGCTCCCTCTAAGCCTAGTAAAGTTACAAAAGTAGCTTTACCAGAAGTTTTATCTTTGCGAAGCTTTTTACCTACTTTATCTACTCCTCCCTCTACGTCTAAGATATCATCTCGAACCTGAAAGGCCAAACCAAGAAAATGTGCATACTGCTTCAGTGAATCGTTATCTTCTTTTGCCATTACCGGCCCAACTTGAGCTGACCACTCTATCAATGCACCTGTTTTCTTACCTTGTAAGTTTGATATAGACTCTAAATCATTAACAATAGTCAGTTTTTCTGCCTCCATGTCTAACACTTGACCAAAAACCATACCGTTAGCTCCAATCGCTTCCGTTAACGTGGAAATTAAATCTAAACGAACCTGCGGATCCTTTGATGTCCTAACATCAGATAAGATTTCAAAAGCAAGCGTCTGAAGTGCGTCCCCCGTAAGAACGGCTGTCGCCTCGTCCCACTGAATATGAACTGTTGGTTTGCCACGCCTAAGGTTATCATCATCCATACAAGGCAGGTCATCATGTATTAGTGAATATGCGTGAATTATCTCCACTGCTGTGGCGGCTCGGAGTGCCTCATTAATAGGTACATTATATATCTTAGCACTCTCAACAGCCAGAAAAGCCCTTAGACATTTCCCTCCAGAGAAAGCATATAACATAGGGTCAGATAATTTCTTATCGAAACTAGAAATGGAATCTTCAAAGATAGTTTTTACACACTCTTGAGTGTCAGAAAGCACAGAAAGGAACATCTCTATTTTCTTTCAATCTCTGTTACTTCTCCCGTAGAGTTTCCTTCTTTATCTAAAGTTATCTTTTGAACTTTTTCTTCTGCATCCATTAATTTTTTTTCACATCTTTTCTTCAATTCGGCCCCTCGTTCATAAAGTTTTATAGAATCCTCCAGTGGTACGTTCCCCCTCTCAAGTTGCCCAATAACTTCCTCAAGTTCGCTCATAGCTTCTTCAAAAGACATCTCTGATACTAAAATCTCAGTCATTTTTTCCTCTCTTTAACAAAGTTTCTAAATGCACCCTTACCGATGCGGCTAATGCATCCAGATCATAACCACCTTCTAGAGTCGATACTACACGACCTCCACATACTTTTTTAGCTAAATCACATAGGCGGTTGGTAAGCCACTCAAAATCTTCTTCAAGAAGGTTTATATTTGCCAAAGGGTCAGACGCATGCGCATCAAACCCAGCCGAAATCAATAAAAGATCCGGTGAAAAGCTCTCCAAAGCTGGGAAAACTTCCTTTTCGTATAATGCTTTAAAACTTTGACTACTAATATTTGGCTCTAAGGGAATATTCAAAATATTGTTTTGAATACCTCTTTCGCTAGCATAACCTGTTCCTGGGAAAAGTGGCATTTGGTGGGATGACACAAATAAAACTCTTTCTTCATCCCAAAGAATATCTTGTGTTCCATTTCCATGATGGACATCAAAATCAACTATAGCAACTTTTGACAACTGGTAGTGATCCAAAGCGTATTTTGCTGCAATGGCCACATTTCCAAACAAACAGAAACCCATTGCTCTTTCCTTTTCAGCATGATGGCCAGGAGGTCTCGTTAGTACAAACGCATTAGCTACTTCACCCCCAAGAACCAAATCAACTCCCTTAATTATTCCACCAACCCCTCTGCGAGCTGCCAGAAGGGATCCCTCTGACATAAAAGTGTCTGCATCTAAAGAAACAACACCACTACTAGGAGTAGATTTTTTAAGGTTTTCTAAATATTTTTTTGAATGTGCACGAAGTATGTCCAAATCTTTGCCCAACGGTGCTTCTAACCTTACCAAATTAGGATCGTCTAAGTCGTCCAAAGAATTATTAATACTAATCAATCTTTCTAATCTCTCTGGGTGTGCCCCCGGAGTAATATGACCTAAACAGTCCGTATGTGAAATTAAAACAGTTGTCATAAAAAATTACCTTCTTTCTTAATCTGGTGCCAACATATACCCTGCACCCCGTACAGTTTGTATGTATCTAGGTTGCTTAGAGTCCTCTTCAATTTTTCTACGTAATCTTGTAACTTGAACATCAACTGCTCTTTCTTGAGCTTGACCCTTACCTCTGCCCAAATCTTCTACCAACTTCTCTCTTGAAATAGGTTCCCCAACATGCGCAGAAAAAATTCGCATGAGTGCAATTTCTGTTGTCGTTAACCTGACCAAAGTATCTCCACTCCACAGTTCTGCCCTAACAGTGTCATATGTTATTTTTCCTAAAGTAAAAAATAGTGGTAACTCAGTTACTTCCTGTTGGCGTCTTATTCGCCTTAAAATTGAATTTATTCGTAAAAGTAATTCCTGTGGTTCAAATGGTTTAGCCAAGTAATCATCCGCACCAGCTTCTAAACCCTTAATTATATCAGAACTCTCACCCTTAGCCGTTAACAGTAAAACAGGTGTTGTATCTTTGCACCTCAATTCAGTAGTAAATTTAATACCATCATCTCCGGGCATCATTACGTCCAACACTATGAGATCAAATTTTAGGTTAGCTAATGTTTTCCAAGCTTGCTCAGCATCTTTAGCAACAGACGCCCAATAACCATTCTGAGTTAAAAATTTCTTTAAAAGGTTTCTAATTCTTTCATCGTCGTCAACAACTAAAATATGAGAGCTTTCTGAAGTGAGGTGAACCATTATTTACTCTTCCAATAAATTATCAAATTGCACTTTTACCTTATCGTCCATTAGGCACTCTAAAACCTTTCTAAACCCCAAAACTGAGTCCAGACCTGCTTTCTTATAAGCGCTGTACATTCTTCGTCGCTGCGCTTCAGATAGTTGCCTTTCTAACTCAAAACCTTTTTCAGTTAAATGAAGATGTCTTTCTCTCTTATCTTCTAGACCTATATCACTTCTGACCAGACCATCTGATATCAATTTACGCAAAACTCTATTTAAAGACTGCTTAGTAACTCCTAAAATATTCAGAAGATTATTTACGGTTGTCCCTGAGCATCTATTTATAAAATGCACAGCTCGATGATGTGCTCGACCATAGCCGTGTTTTTCGAGGATCTTATCTGGGTCTAACGTAAAGCCTCGATAAGCAAAAAACATTGCTTCAATACCAAACCTAAGGGTGTCCTCAGTTAAGAAAAGCTCTTTGTCGTCTTCAGCACTAATTGTACTATATTTATCTACCATTAGAACAACTTTTCTCCACTCTTTATAGAACTCATTTTATGTCAGCCTTGTTGACATTTCAAGAATCAACTGATACAAAAAATTGATTTTACGTAATTTTATGTCTATCTACTATAGCATATGAGTAATAAATGAAAAGATACGTTAAAAACTGAGAGGATTACATTAATGACAGTGGCCTATGATAAGCGTGAAGGTTTAATCTGGATGGATGGAGAGCTTATAAATTGGAAAGACGCTAATGTACACATTTTAACTCATGCTATGCACTATGCGTCATCCGTTTTTGAGGGTGAAAGGTGTTATAACGGGAAAATTTTTAAATCTCAACTTCACTCTGAAAGGTTAAAAAACTCAGCATTACTTATAGACTTTGAAGTTCCTTACTCAATTGAGGAAATCGAAAGTGCAAAAAAAGATGTGCTGAGTGCTAACAATCTTAATGAAGCTTATGTTCGTGCTATTGCATGGCGAGGAGCCGGAGAAGACATGGGTGTAGCTTCAGCGAAAAACCCTGTCCGATTAGCAATAGCAGCCTGGGAATGGGGAGCGTATTATGGCGACGCAAAAATGAAAGGTGCCAAACTTGATATTTCCAAATGGAAACGTCCATCACCAGAAACGATTCCATGCGAAGCAAAGGCAGCTGGCCTTTATATGATATGTACAATGTCTAAACATGCTGCGGAGGCTAAAGGTTGTTCAGATGCTATGATGTTTGACTACAGGGGTTACGTTGCAGAAGCTACCGGGGCTAATATATTTTTTGTTAGAGACGGTGAGGTACACACACCAAAACCAGATTGTTTTCTTAATGGATTAACCCGACAAACAGTTATTACAATGCTTAAAGAAAGAAATATTGTTGTACATGAAAGGCATATAATGCCTAACGAACTAGAAGGTTTTGAGCAATGCTGGTTGACAGGTACGGCTGCTGAAGTAACTCCTGTTGGAGAGATAGGTGGCTACAAATTTGATGTTGGGCATTTAACACAGGATATTTCAAAAAGTTACGACAACCTTGTAAGAGAGTAACTTAATAAACTCACGTCTTATAAAGTTAAATACAACAAATATTTATTAATTGATTGAAGGTTATTTTTTTACAAAATAATATGGTTGATTTTTTTTCTTTTGAGAGTGATTGTGTTTAGCATGGTTAATAATAAGACTGTGATTTCTTTAAATACCACTTCATACGACCGAGTAGCCTTTGATAGGAAAGAGCTTAGTACAATTCTATCTATCTACGGTAGAATGGTTTCGGCAGGAGAATGGCGTGATTACGGAATATCAATGCTAAGACATATAGCTATTTTTTCTATTTTTCGTAGGTCTGCAGAGCATCCAGTATTTACAATTCAGAAAACTCCAAAACTTGCGAACAAGCAGCAACTATATAGTGTTATTGCTATGGATGGAAGAATTTTAAAAAGGGGATCTAATCTAAAAACAGTCCTACACGTTTTAGAAAAAAAATTAATCCGAGCTGTAAATTAAAGTCTCTTAATTGAAGTGACCGCTCCACCATCACTCTTTTCTATCCTTGCCATCACAAGGTTAAAATCTTCTTCTACAACCGCCATATGATATGCATTAGCATGAATTAAAGTGTCATCTTCACTTAAAATTCCAACATGCCCCCTCCAGAACACTAAATCACCCTTTCTAGCTTCCGTTAATTTAACTCTATTGCCCACTGATTCTTCTTGCATATCCGTATCTCTAGGACAATTTACACCACAAGCATTTAAAGCTAGTTGGACTAAACCTGAGCAGTCTATACCTTTTCTCGAACCACCCCCCCACAGATATGGAGAATTCAACAGTAAGCGCGAAGTCGCCACATAATCAACCAATTGATTTTCTATTTTTTTTAAATGACAAACTGGGATAAAACCACCGCTGTTTAACTCTGCCCATACACCTGTAACTTTTTTTACAGTAACTTTATCACCAAGAAAAAATTCATTTATATCCTTTTGTTTAAAATCTGGCTTTATATATGAATTGCTACTAGCCACATAAACCCAATGAGATAACTTGGTACGCGGCGCCACGTAGCTTTCAGAGATATAACCACAATACTGATCTTTTTCAGATTGAATATAAGCAAACCCATTTAGCCGTTCAAACACTTTAATCGGATCTCCTAACAAAAGTTGAGAAACTCTATTTCCATCATGTGCGTTTAATAAATCTGTTGGCCCAGATCCACATTGAGCTTTTGAACCTTCTAAAAAGTGTTCTGAAGTCACTTTTCCTTTTAAAAAGTTAGCGGCAACCCTTCCATTAGCTGGAGTGACCCGAGAATCCATTAAAACTTTAAGACCTCTGGTAATGCATCTAAAATAGCCCTAGCTCCCATACCAACTCCACCTTTCGGTCTTCCTGGGCTAGCAGCGGGTTGCCATCCATAAATATCAAAATGTACAAAACTCTTCGCATTCTCCACAAAACGTCTCAGAAAAAGTGCGGCAGTAATAGATCCAGCAAATCCTCCACTTGGAGCATTATCTAAATCTGCTATCCCTGGTTCAATTAGTGCTTCATAAGGGTTATAAAATGGCATTTCCCAAATAGGATCTCTCACTCTAATAGAAGATTCTTTTAACAAATTAGCTAAGTTATTATCGTCCGTATAAAAAGGGGCTACATCAGGTCCAACAGCAACACGCGCTGCACCTGTTAAAGTCGCCATACATATTAACAAGTCAGGGGAATCCTCGTCAGCGTATGCTAAAGCATCCGCCAGAATCAATCTACCCTCTGCATCAGTATTATTAACCTCTACTGTTAACCCCTTTCTTGAAGTGAGGATATCTTGCGGTCTAAAAGCTGATGAAGCTATAGAATTTTCAACAGCAGGTACCAGCACTCTTAATTTTAAAGGCAAATTTAAAGCCATTATCATATGTGCTAGTCCAATCACAGTGGCCGCTCCACCCATATCCTTTTTCATAAGGGACATTGATCCACCTGGCTTTATATTTAATCCACCTGTGTCAAAACAAACACCCTTACCAACTAACGTCAAAGTTGGCCCATGGTTACCCCAAACCAATTCAATCAAACGAGGTAATTCTGCTGAAGCTCTTCCAACCGTATGTATCATTGGAAAATTTTTTTCTAATAGGCTTTCTCCACAGATAGTTTTCACAGACGCACCATGTAATTCAGCAAGAGACCTTATAGATTGTTCTAATTCTGAGGGGCCCATATCGTTAGTTGGGGTATTTATTAAATCTCTAGTCAAAGCTTCACCTTGAGCTATTTTCTCAGTTCTTGTCCCATCAAACATGCTTGGAAAAACCAATCTAGGATTAATTTGGACATGATCTCGATACTTTGAAAAATGGTATTGAGATAAAAGCCACCCCAGGTAATGCTCTTTTACTTCTAGATCAGGATGTTCAGAAACAAGTTTGTATTTAAGGTTAGGAATTTTTTTTATTACCCCTCCTAAAACAAATCGATTTCTTTTCCTAATCTCTTCGTTACCTAATCCAACTAAAACTTTTTCAATATTCCCTGAGCTATCAGGAACCAAGCAAACATCCCCCGAACGAGCTGAAAATTTGCTTGCATAAATCCAGTTTTTAACATGGCTTTCTTCACCCTCCAACCAAAGTTTAAATTCCTCTGCTTTAATAAGATAAATTGGGCAAGCATCCGCATTATCTTGTTCAAAACTATATTCAAGAAACTCCAGCATGAAATAATCTCCTAAAAAACTTAATTTTATACTAAGAACTAATATAATATTTTATTATATTAGTTTACAGATAGTTATTGAGTAGAACAATCTTACCAGGGTATTATAAGCTGTAAGCTAGGAGGAACAATACATAATGGCAGTAAAACCTTTACCAAGCTTTCTTATACATCGGTACAATGACTGGAAATCCAATAGTTATTCGCAAAATATAAATTGGTACAAGAAAATATCAGTAGAAGACCAACGTCCCAAAGCCATGGTAATCTCTTGTTGTGATAGTCGAGTACACGTCACCGCAATTTTTGGGGCCGAGCAGGGGGAGTTCTTTATTCATCGAAATATTGCAAATTTAATACCACCATTTTCTCCAAATGGTGATTATCATGGTACATCAGCCGCAATAGAATACGCTGTCACTTCTTTGCAAATTTCTAAAATAATAGTTTTAGGGCATTCAAACTGTGGAGGTGTAAATGGGTGTCATGATATGTGTGCAGGAAAGGCTCCAGAGCTAGAAAGGGAGTCCAGTTTCATAGGTAGATGGATGGACATCCTTCGGCCAGGATATGAAAAAGTTAAACACATACTTGATGAGGATGAAAGAAAAGAAGCATTAGGAAAAGAAGCTGTTTTAATTTCTTTAAAAAACTTACAGACATTTCCATTTATAAAGGATGCCATAAGAAAAGATAAACTTAATCTTTACGGCCTGTGGACTCATATTGGGCAGGGAAATTTAGAGCACTATATTGAGGACATTGGATTTAAGCCGGTTTAGACATCAATACCTTAGAAACATAAGTTTCTGCAATTTGAACAGCATTTAAAGCAGCACCTTTGCGTAAATTATCTGAGACACACCATAAATTTAGCCCATTTTTAACTGTGTTGTCTTGCCTAATTCTACTGATAAACGTTGCGTAATCACCAACACATTCAACTGGTGTGACATAGCCACCATCCTCGCGTTTATCTATAACCATAACACCATCTGATTCTCTTAAAATATTCCTGGCCTCATCAGCACCAAGAAACTCCTCAAATTCAATGTTAATTGACTCAGAGTGTCCAACGAACACTGGCACACGAACACATGTCGCTGTTACACGTATATTCTTATCTATAATTTTTTGAGTCTCGGCCATCATCTTCCACTCTTCTTTAGTCGATCCATCCTCTAGAAAAATATCAATGTGCGGTATTACATTAAAAGCTATTTTCTTTGGATAAACCGTAGGAGCTACTCCTTGGTGTGGAACATAAACCCCTTTCGTTTGATTCCAAAGTTCATCGATACCTTCTTTACCAGAACCTGAAACAGACTGGTACGTACTTACCACTACCCTCTTAACCCTTGCACGATCATGAAGTGGTTTAAGTGCTACCACCATCTGAGACGTAGAACAGTTCGGATTTGCAATAATATTTTTGTTTTTGAAATCAAAGATAGCATCAGGATTAACCTCTGGAACTATTAGCGGAACCTCAGGGTCATAACGATAAAGAGATGAATTATCTATAACTAGGCAACCAGATTTCGCTGCTCTAGGCGCATGTTCTTTAGTAGCATCAGATCCTATAGCAAATAATGCAATATCATATCCTGAAAAATTGAAACCCTCTAAATCTTTAATTTTGAGTGTTTTATCCCCATAACTTACTTCAGTTCCAATAGATCTTCGACTAGCCAATGCTACTATTTCCTTAACTGGAAAATCTCTCTCTGATAAAATATTCAGCATTTCTCTGCCAACATTTCCAGTAGCGCCAACTACGACAATATTATAAGCCATTTTCTAATAAATCCCTAAAAGAAGTTCGTACTATTCAGAGCCTAATAGCTCTTTGTTAGCTTTAGGAAAAGGCGTAATCGAGTTTGTCTTGCTGTTTAGTATGAATCCAAGGTAAACGTGAGTGAAATATAGGATAGAAAAGAACCTTGAATAATAAAACTAAATATAAATCATTTACTTTGTTCAAAAGACTGTGGACAGGATATCTCAGAAACCATATTTTCTTACTACTGGTTGCAATGGTTTTTATGGTTATCGAGGGTAGCACCCTTGGTGGATTAAGCTATATGCTCCAACCAATGTTTGACCTAGTAATGGTAAAAGGTGATGCAGGGGCCATCTGGTTTGTTGCAACAGCTATATTAATGCTGTTTGTAGTCAGGGGTATAACAGGAATAATTCATAGAACTCTACTAACTAAAGTTTCTTATGAAGCGTCAACACAAATTCAAGTTGATTTACTAAATCACACCTTACATTTGGATAATAGTTTTCATTCAAAGACTTCTCCTGGCGCCTTAATAGAGCGTGTTCAAGGAGATGTTATATCCATACAACATCTTTGGAACACTATTTTAGTAAATGCAGGAAGAGATTCTATAGCATTACTATCACTTTTAGGCGTAGCTATTTCAATAGACTGGATGTGGACTTTGGTAACCGTAATGGGTGCTCCCGTTTTATTGCTCCCAAGCTTAGCCGTCCAAAGGTATGTAAGACGTAAAAGTGGTTACCTAAGAGAAATCGCCTCCGATAGAACCCTTCGCCTTGATGAAATTTTTCACGGTATAATACCTATAAAATTAAATCGCATGGAACCATATCAATTATCAAGGTTTTCAAAACTATCTCAAGATTGGGTGAAATCTACAATCAAAACGGTAGCTGGACAGGCATCAATTCCCGCTCTAGTTGATCTTGCAGTAGGTTTTGGATTCTTTAGTGTCCTATTGTATGGAGGTCCACAAATAATATCTGGTGAAAAATCAATTGGTGAGTTTATGAGTTTTTTCACCGCTATGGCTTTAGCCTTCCAACCAATGAGAAGACTAGGAAACGTTGCAAGCAATTGGGAAATAATGGCTGCAAGTTTAAACAGAATTTTTAACTTATTTGATACAGTACCTGACATCCAAGATACCATTTCAACAAAAATAAAAGTACCAAAAAACTTTGATGTTTCCTTTGATAATGTACATCTAAGCTATGACTCTTCCCCTGTACTAAATGGTTTAAGCTTTAACGCTCCACACGGAAAAACTACGGCTATTGTTGGTGAATCTGGAGCTGGAAAAAGTACACTGTTTAATGCGCTTACCCGATTAGTCGATCCCAAAAGTGGAAGTATTAATATCGATGGAATTAATACTAAAAATATCTCACTTGAAAATCTTAGGAGTCTTTTTTCGGTAGTTTCCCAAGATGCTTTGTTGTTCGATGAAACACTTATCGAAAATATACTTTTAGGAAATAAAAATATTTCTAAAGAAAAGATTAAACAGGTTTTAGACGATGCAAATGTAACCAAATTTATTTCTACTCTATCTAATGGTCTTGAAACAAAAGTTGGTCCCAGAGGCTCAAATTTATCAGGTGGCCAAAGGCAACGTGTAGCAATTGCCAGAGCACTACTACGGGATACTCCTATTTTGCTTCTTGATGAAGCAACAAGTGCATTAGATGCCGAATCTGAAAAATTTGTTCAGGAAGCCTTAGAGAAATTATCTAAGGGAAGAACTACTCTAGTTATAGCACATAGATTATCTACCATTCATGACGCAGATCAAATCATAGTGTTATCAAAAGGGAGGATCGCTGAGATCGGAACTCACGAAAATCTAATAAATCAAAAAGGCCTGTATTCAAACTTATACAGCTTACAGTCTAAACCCAATAAAGAAGTTGATGTTCTTTCAAATAACTCGACATTAAGTAGTAACTCAACCAAATCTCTTCTTAAGCTTAAAGGTCAAAGCAGCTTGGTTGAAAATGAGCATAATTATCCGTCACTGAATTCAAAGCAGTTAAATTGGCTACAGCGAGGCCTTATAGCTATCGCGAGAAAATTAACTTTTTAATTAAACATAATATTTCCATGACGACGACTACATGCTATTGCTATTATAGCTCTAAGTGATGGTAAAATGGGAAGTTTGTTAAAGTATTCACTTAATGTATTTCTCTACTAATAAAAATTTTTATATTGGGATCTAAAGTTGTCACCACGAAAAAAAACAAAGCTAGAACGTCTACTGTCATTCAATCAGCATAGACGACGTTTTGGAGGATCCCAAAGCCTTTCTAACATAGAAGATTTAACTACCCTTAAGGCTTCAATTATCCAAGGTACTAAAAGAAAATATACTCATGGCTCTTCGAAGAATCTATCTGAGCACTTAGAAAGTCTAAAAGAT
>ENA-ORXF01000035-ORXF01000035.1-marine-metagenome-genome-assembly--contig:-NODE-35-length-104878-cov-16.633267_pt1 | contig 104878 bp, 97 predicted proteins | sample MGYA00237864_ERZ511476 | MGnify/ENA primary metagenome ERZ511476 (study PRJEB26306, sample SAMN06343908) | marine metagenome | isolation source: coastal waters | place: Atlantic Ocean: West Antarctic...
GAATACTGTGTTAGCAGGATCATTCTGATAATCCAACATATTGGCAAGGGTCAATGGGTTTAAATCATTTAACGCCTGGTTTAGTGACTTGTAATAATCAATTGAAAATAAACTAGGATCTCTTCCATTTAAAATATCATTGGTCCTAACAGTAAGATCAATATTTTGTGCTACTCTGTTTCTAGGGTCACTATCAGTAGGAGTTACAACATCACAGACTTCAATCGCCTCAATGGTCGTTTCTAAAGCTGGTAATGGTGTTATTTCAATCTCAAAAGAAGCATGATCATTAAAACAAGCAGGCACTTTAGTTCTGTCTTCCACACGGACAAATATCGTTTGACGACTTATCGTTCCGGGAACAAAACTGGCAGGAGCCGTATTTCTAAAACTCGTATCGTTAAGTATCGGATTCGCTCCAGAAGTTGCATCTGCCTGCGAGTTGTAATAGGTTACAATAAAGTCTGTTTCCGACTGCGTCGCCCCTAATATTTCATCTACCGTAACTCTTAAGTCAATGGTAATATTCTCTCCATCATCAGAAGCGCCAGAGATAAAGTCATCACAAAAATTAAGTGGTTCGGCTAAATCATTCGCCAAAGGCACATTGTCTACTTGTAAAATAATATTAGCGGTACCAGAACAACCATTATTAGTTGTATTTATAATTTTTATATAGATAGTCTGGTTATTAGCAAAAGTGGGATTATTATTGTTTCTATGGTTTGAAATATTAGCATTAATATCATTTACAGAAGCTGCTCTATCTGCAATAGATTCGTAAAAGAAAACATCTAAATCTGATTGCGATGCAATGGGGAAAAAATCTTTTATTTCTTGAGTAGCCTCAGAAAAATCAAAAGTAGAAATTCCATCTGTATCATCATTATTAGTGGTATCGTTCCCATCAATATCTAAAAAATCATCACATTCTGTGAAAATTTTATCATAGTCTAAATCGGCACTAAAGTTAACGGTAATATTAATTTTAGCAATACGATAACATGCTTGATCTGAATAGATACGAACCCAAGCTTCACCATTAATAATTACAGGATACCTGAGTTCATCTGTAACTTGAGTAGCTCCTAACTCTGCTTCGGCCTCTGTAGCATAATATTCAAAAGTTTCGTTGTTTACTATGTAGTTTGGAGAAATATTAGCTCTAGCCAATGTTAGATTAACGGTTGTATTTAAATCTGGGTTATTGTGACACTGTATTAATTCAGTTGGACTGTCTATGACTGGTAAAGGATCTACCTTTAATTCAAAAGAAGTGAATGTGCTACCCGGGCTATCATCAGATGCGATAAAACAATCAGAATTGTCTGAATTTTCTACACGTACGAAAATTACTTCAATATTATCTACTGTATAATTAATTGATTTATCAATAACATCTTGAGTCGAACTAGTCTGAGCTCCTGTCAATGTGGTGTGGTAAGAAACAGCGAAGTCTGTTGGAGAAATTGATCCTAAAATTTCATTGTCCTTTGTATTTAATAAAAAATAACTTTTATTATCTATATCTGATCCAGTATCAGTGTCATCACACAAACGATAAATAGTTGGTTGTGTAGGTGATGGTATTTCTGTTACAGCAATTGAAAAATTAGTGATATCATAACAAGCTAAGGGTGCATCTTTATTATTAACTCTGGCAAAAAGAATATTTACAATTCCTGTTACGCCGACAAAAGTATTAGGTAAATCTGTATCGCGAACATTAGCATTAGCCTCTATTAAACTATTAAAATAGAGAACTTCAAAAATATCACCATCTAAACCACCCAATATTAGAGGTGTTATGTCGTTTAAAAAATCATACGAATTTGATCCACTACTATCATCATCACAGTCTTCTATTGCTGCTATTTCAGTCGCAACAGCAGCTTCAAATACATTAAGGTTAAATTCTCCATTATATTGTGTTAGTGCCCCGCACAGGTCAGTTAATACGATTTTTAAAGAGTAATTACCAGAGTCTATTAAATCTAAATTATTTAAGATTAATAAGCGATCAGTAGAAATTATACTCGTATTTGTACCGTCGTTAAAACTCCATTCGTATTGAACATTATCTCCAGTAACAGGTTCAGGACCAATAATCTTATTTTCTCCAACACATAATTCTAGATCTTGGTTATTGACAATAGTTGAACTTTCTGTGTCTATTATTTCTATAGGTAATAACAAAGATGATATAAATGGAGGTAAACCTTGAGTTGCATATGTTCCTTCTGACAATCTAATTGCGTCTTTTGTGAAAATTATATCACTTGCATTTGCTGTAGGATTCTCAATTACATCTAAAAACTTAGCATCACCATTAGGGACATCATTATATGCTATTGGGATAGTAACATAAATTTTACCATCTGGACCAACTTGTAAAGCACCTCTAAAACCTCCTTGTGGAAAGTCAGCACTATTAGCGTCTTGCCTATGAATAATTGTTTTAGTGTCTGGAATATTTGTTTGTGTTAGATCAAACTGAAAAAGTTTGTAACTTTCAGCTGGACTACCTAGATTATTTCTAAATCCGGATGTTGTTGATACATATAGTTTTTTAGAATCTAAAGAGAACTCTAGGCCATAAGGTTGTCCATCCTGAGTTAAGTTTTGAATAAGAAAAGTTTCATTATTTGAAACTTCTCCAGTAGTGTTGTTAAAATCATATAATATAGCCCAATCTCCCTGGCTAGCATTTGCTAATTTACTACCGTCGGGGGAAAGTTTTAAATATCCTCTCTTTTCACTAAAACTATTAACATTAGATACTACCGGGGTAGAGGCAACGCCGTTATCGGCAACTTTAAATGAATGATATTCATTTCCAACAACCGATACAACCCAAATTTCGTTACACTCAGAACCCCTAACAGCAGTAACTTTTTCTGACCAATTAGAAGCTTGTCCACCAGATAAGGCATTAAAAAAGATCCCATCTCCATCCTCATCTATAATTTTTCCAATACCATCGGACATATCAATAGTATAGTAGTTAAAACCATTATCTCCTTGGTTACTGTCTACTGTAAAAAGATAAAAAATAGTTGATGATTGTGGTTTAGGAACAATCATTCCGGACTGAGTACTAGATGAATCTCCTCTTAAATTATTCGCAAGACTTCCATCCGAATAACTCATTATATCATGATTTTTATCATAAACAGTAGTACCATCTGAATAAAACAGAAGATTACCGTTTGAATCAGAAAATGTTGAACATCCTTCCCTAGTACTTAAAAGTCCGTCTGATAGAGCTCGGGGAGGAGATGTATTAAAATCTATTCCTGCATTTTCTCCAAAATACCAAATGTTAGTTTCTTTTTGCGAGTATGAGTTAATTGAGAAAAATATAATTAATAATGATAGAGAAAATTTCATTTATATGATGTTAATTTTAAGAAATCAAATATATTTAAAAAGTATTACAATTCTATCTTTTTTAACATTAGAAATGTAGAGTAATTATACATGAGAGATCTAGATAATTTCGATTATTATATCTTTAAATTTCGTAAAATAATATTTTCAATTCTGGAGAATAATTTAAATTAATTTATTTTAAATAACTGAATATAAGTTGATTGATTAAAAAGGGAGGTATTAAAAATCACCAAATAGTGCTGGAGTAAAAAAGAATTAGATTTTAATACTCGTTAAAGTCGTATTCATCAAAATCACCATATTCATCATCTATCTCATCTGAGTCTTGATTACCTTCCAGATTCTCAGAAATAAACTCTTTTTTTGGGGCTTCATCAGGAATTTCTCCAACTGTGAGAATAATTTGAGGTAAACCTTCTTTTTCCTGAGAAGAAATTTGAATAACTTCAACGTAGAATGTCCACATGTTTAGAAAATCGTAAACGTAAATAAGCTTACTATTTTCCTCTATCAAGGTAGAATTTAAAATACATGTTTGCATAGAAATCCCCTCACCTGATTCGGCCATATTAAATAATGGGATTTCTTCACCTTGAACCCACTGCTCATCTGTCCTGAAGAATGACGCCATTTCCTGACCTTTAAATCCAAAAGATTTTGCTATTGTTAGATGTAAGCTTTCTAAATTTTTCTTATCATCTACCAAAAGAGTTCTAATAACATCTTCTTTAGTATCTAAAATTACGCGTATCTTATACATGGAATAGTTTAACTATTGAACAACAAAAATACAAATTTTTATATGTAATTTTACGATAGAATTACAACATATGGATAAAAGTGAAATTTTAATGATTTTTAATAAAAAATCTAAAAATACATTAATGGAAACCCTCGATATAGAGTATATTGATGTTGGTGAAGATTATTTAACTGCCAAGATGCCCGTAACTCCAAAATTACATCAGCCTTATGGGCAATTACACGGTGGGGCAACTGCCGCATTAGCTGAAAGTGTTGGGAGTGCTGCTTCTAATTTTTTCATTAATACGGATAATCAATTTATAAATGGAATTCAACTTTCTATAAATCATATAAAGAGTAAGCGCGAGGGTATAGTTTATGCCACAGCAAAAAATATTCATAAAGGAAAAAGCACTCATTTATGGGAGGTTACAATTATAGATGAAAAAGACCAATTGATTTCAGTAGCTAAAATGACTAACATCGTTTTACAAAAATAACAACTATTAAAACATTTATTAATTTGACGATCTTCGATAAAATAGAAAATCATTTTAAAGCTCAGACTCCCTTTGTTGTTTACAGAAAGCCAAATGAAAATATTATTTCTGGTTTTTTTCAAAACTCAAAAGAAATTTTTTTTACTGAAGATTTTACTTGTTCAGGATTTATTTTTTCGCCCTTCGATAATAAAAAGAAATCGATTTTAATTCCAGAAAATGAATCTGAATTCTATCAAGAAAAACTCATTTTATCTTCTCTTTCCTTAAATATAAATAAAGATTTACAAGCTGACGATTCTTCTAAATTACATTTCACTAATCTTGTGGAAAAAATTCTAGAAGGGATATCTAAAAATCAATTTCAGAAAGTTGTAGCGTCAAGGAGAGAAATACAAAATGTTCCCAATTTTAAATTAGTAGATACCTATAAGAGCATCCTTCAAAATTATAAAAATGCTTTTGGATATATTTGGTATCATCCCGATATTGGTTTATGGTTGGGAGCAACACCAGAAACATTATTAAATATTACTGGCACTAATTTTAGTACAATGTCTTTGGCAGGAACACAGCTTTTTAAAAAGATAAAAGATGTATCATGGCAAGCTAAAGAATTAGAAGAACAGCAATTGGTGACTACTTTTATAACATCACAAATAAATGAGATTGCAACTAATTTGAAAATCAATAAAAAAGAAACTATTAAAGCAGGAAATCTACTTCATTTAAGAACAAAGATTTCCGGTGAAATTTTGCAAAAAAAATCAAGCTTAAAACAACTAATAAATGCCTTACATCCAACTCCTGCCGTTTGTGGATTCCCAAGATCACAAGCAAAAGAATTTATTTTAAATAATGAAAATTATAATCGTTCATATTACACTGGTTATTTAGGAGAGCTAAATTTAGAAGATAAAATAAAAAAAACGAAAAAGTCTTCTATTTTTGTGAATTTACGATGTATGGAGATTAAAAATAAAGAAGCCATTATATATGTAGGTGGGGGTATTACAAAAGAAAGTTCTATTTTAAAAGAGTGGGAAGAAACTGTTTCTAAAAGTGAAATAATGAAATTAGTTTTATAAAATAAAAAGCCGAAAACATAAAGCTTTCAGCCTTTTAATAATTTTATTTTAAATCAATTAAAAAGTTACTTTAGATATCATCAAATGAAATATCTGTAAAACTTTCTGTAGATGTTATTTCAGTTTCAGAAGTTATTTCAGTTTCAGAAATTATTTCAGTTTCATCTTCTTTTTTGAAATCTTTTTTATGACGCTCACTAATTACCTCTTCTCCTTTTTCATTCAAAATATATTCTGTTGCTTTACCTAACATTTCTTGAAAATCTTTAAAATCTTCTTTGTATAAGTATATTTTATGCTTTTGATAACGAAAAGACCCATCATCATGTGTAAACTTTTTACTCTCTGTAACTGTTAAATAATAGTCATCTGCTTTTGTTGCTCTTACGTCAAAAAAATAGGTTCTTCTTCCAGCTCTAAGAACTTGTGAAAAAATTTCTTCTTGTTCAACTCTTTCTGCCATAGTTTTTTAAATAATAATTATTAGACTTTTTGTTTGAGTAACAAATCTAGTAAAATAATTCATTTGTAAATGTTAAAGGTTATAAATCTTTTTCTAAAAGTTGTTGGTCATATAATTCTTTATAATAACCATCAATGTTTATTAATTGATTATGAGTTCCTTCTTGTTCGATAATACCTTTATTTAATATAATAATTTTATCTGCATTTTTTGCAGATGAAACTCTATGACTAATAATGAATGTGGTTTTATTTTTTGAAAATTTATTTAAATTAGAAAGGATTTTCTCCTCTGTTTCTGTATCAACAGCTGAGAGACAGTCATCAAATATTAAGATACTAGGACTCTTTACTATAGCTCTTGCTATCGAAACTCGTTGTTTTTGTCCACCTGAGAGCGTAACACCTCTTTCTCCTAAAATTGTCTTATACCCGTTTGTAAAATCAATTATATTTTCGTGCACCACAGCATTTTTAGCAGCATCAATGATTTCTGCCTTTGTAGCCTCTTCCATCCCAAATTTTATATTATTTTCGATAGTATCAGAAAATAAAAAAGGATCTTGGGGTACAAAACCTATCTGATTCCTTAACTCGTCTAAGTTTGTTTCTTTAATAGGTGTTCCATCTATTAAAATCAACCCTTCTGATGAGTCATATAATCTAGAAATTAGGTTTATAATTGATGTTTTTCCTGATCCTGTTTTACCTAATAAAGCAACCGTTTCTCCAGATTTAACTGTAAAATTTATATTTTTTAATGCAGTTATTTCAGTATCATCATAAGTTAAGGTTACATTTTTAAAAGTAACTTCACCTTGAAGATTAAAATGTGATGTATTATTATTTTTTATTTCTGGCACCTGTTCTAAGAACTCATTAATTCTTAATTGAGAAGCTTCTGCTTGTTGAACCATAGATGTTACCCATCCAACAATTGCCACCGGCCATGTTAGGATATTTACGTACAATATAAATTCTACAATAGTTCCTATTTGAATTTCGCCATTTATATATTGTTGTCCTCCTATGTAAATAACAATTAAATTACTAATACCTATTAATAAGATCATTAAAGGGAAAAAGAAAGCATTAGCTTTATTTAAATCAATATTCTTTTCTTTACTTAAATCAGCTATTCTGTCAAAGTCTTTTATAATTGATGATTCTATACCATATGATTTTACTACATTAATTCCTGAGAAAAATTCTTGATTAAAAGTTGTTAGTTTTGATAAATATTGCTGGACTATTGCACTTCTTTTATGGATTACTCTACTCAATAAAAATACAGAAACGGATAAAATAGGGAATGGTAATAATGTATAGAGGGTAAGTGTTGCGTCCACTCTAGCCATCTGTGTGAACCCTACTATAAAAAGAACCATCATATTTGTAGTATACATTACTGCTGGACCAACATACATGCGTATTTTAGAAACATCTTCACTAATACGATTCATCAAGTCACCTGTTCTATTTTTTTTATAAAAATTTAGTGATAATCGTTGATATTGATTATATATTTCATTTTTTAAATCAAATTCAATTAATCTAGAAGTTACTATGATTTTTTGACGCATTAAAAACGTGAAAAATCCTCCAACAATTGCTACTCCAATTATAATTATAATGTTAAAGAATAATTCTTCTTTAACAGCCGCTAATTCTGTGATTTTTCCTTTCTGATAATCTTCTACAGCATTCAGAGAGTTTCTAATAATTCCAGGAATTTGAAGGGTTAAAAGTTTGGAAAAAACTGTTATTAATAATCCAGCTAGAAATCGAAATTTATATTTTAAAAAGTATTTGTTTAAGTATTTTAATGCTTTCAATTTAAATTCTATTTTTTTATTTGCAGTTAATTATCAATATCTAGTCTTAAAGGATATAATTTAAGAATTACTTAATTTAAAAACAATTGTATGAAATCTGAAAAATTATTAGTAAAATCATTGAAAAATGATCTGGTATTTAATCAAATATCTTTCGATTATCTCGAGTAAATTGCTATTTTAAGATGACGAAGATACAGGATTAAAAAACAATAATTGTTATCCATAATACAGTTTTAGGATTAGTATTAGAAGGGAAGATAATTTTTTAAAACGACTTAAAATCTAAATATTTCAATACAAAGGAGGAATTCTATTTTTAGTCTGTTTTTCGTAAGCAAATCCTAGCTGATATAGTTTGTTTTCACTAAAAGAAGGACCGATAAAAGTTAAATTTGCTGGAACTCCAGAGTCTCTGTAGCCCATTGGTACAGTAAGACAAGGGTAATAAGCAGCTGCAGCGTATGCAGCATGATAATTGTTAATTGATAAAATTGCATCTAAAGAATGTTTTTTTAAAGATTCATCAAAATATCTTTTACCTTCTTCTTTTAATCTAATTTTTAATATTTCAAAATCCTCTTTTGATGTATTATCTGAAATAATTCCTTTAAATATATCTTGTCCGTATGGTGATCTTTTTAGACTGTCTTTTGAATTAAAACTTAAAATGTCAGAAATGGTTTCAATATTTAAATTATTTTTAGAATATTTTAATAAATACTCAGGTAATTCTTTTTTCATGTCAAAGTCCAAAATTTTTCTAAACCCTGAGAAATTAATTTCAGGAGGATCAAACTCAATAATTATCCCTCCAGCATTTAAAATATCTTGAATCGCATTTTTGTATAAGGGTTCGCTTAGTAATCCTTTGAAAACTCCTAATCTAACTCCACTTAAGGATGCACTTGTTATATTATCAAAATCTATTTCAATTTTTTTCTTTGAAAAATTGTCCTCTTTGTCAAAGCCCATAATACTATTAAAAACTATTACATTATCTATTACGTTTTTAGTCATTGGTCCAGAAGTATCTAAGGTACTTGAAATAGGAACTATACCGGTTCTACTAACAAGCCCTATGGTTGGTTTTAAACCAACTATAGAATTTAATGATGAAGGGGATAAAATAGACCCAGACGTTTCAGACCCTAATGCTACAGAAGATAAATTAGCAGATATAGCCGCTCCACTTCCAGAGCTAGACCCTCCAGATTCAAATATTTTTCTCCCATATGGATTAAGAGTCTGCCCTCCAATTGCACTGTATCCTAGTGGACATCCCGCACAAAAATAATATGCCCACTCACTTAAATTTGTTTTACCTAATACTATAGCTCCACTTTCTTTTAATTTTTTTACTACATATGAATCCTCAGAAATATTATCTTTAAGAAGAACAGACCCTGCAGTAGTAGGTAAACCATCGAAATTGATATTATCTTTTAATAAAATAGGTATTCCATAAAGAGAATAAATTGAATTAGGCTTTTTTTTATCTTTTTCTCTAGCTTCTATAACAATATTATGATTTAATGAAATAATAGAATTCAAATAAGTGTCTTTATTAAATTCTATTTTTTTTATTCTATATAAATAAAATAGAGCTAGTTTCTCATAAGTTAAAGCACCTGAAAGAATACTTTTTTGTATTGAGGGTATGTCTTTCTCAATTATTAACGGTTTTAGACTTTGATAATCTTTTTCATTGAAGTCAACTAAATAGCTATTTATTAATCTAAACCAATTATTTTTGTCATTAAATTTAGATTGAATGAGTTTAAATTGCATTCTTTCAATAGTATGATTTTCATTGAATTTAATTTCAGAAGATTCATCATATACTTGCCAATCATTATTGTTTTTACTACATCCAAAAAGTAATAAAAAAACAAAAGTTTTTATTAAAGAGTTTTTCATCAAATTAATTTATATTTTCTCAAAGTTATTTAAAATATATGTAAGATATTTATTTACTTTATTTTTTAATATATCCCTTTAAAACAGGCTTATTTTAATATTGCAAAAAAAAGAATTAATACCCAAAAAAAAGAATCAAATTGATAGAAGAAAAAAATAAATAACACTATTTTTGCTGGGCTTAGAAAATAATCTATCGCTTTTTTTTAAATACGTTCTTTAAATGATAAACAGAAGACATATTCGCGTAAAGGTAATGCAATCAGTCTATGCTATGCAACAGTCTCTTAATGATGATGTCATTAAAGAAGAGAAGTTTTTAAAACTTAGCATCCAAAAAATGTTTGATTTGTATGTTTTAAATGTTCAATTGATTATTGAAGTAAAAAAACTAGCAGCAAAAAAACTAGAATTATCAAAAAAGAAAATTCTTGCAACCAATGAGGATCTAAATCCCAACACAAAATTTATTAATAATAAACTAATTAATATCCTAGAGCAAAGTATCAGTCTTGACGGATATATAGAATTAAACAAAATAGATAATTGGTCTTTTGATGTTGAATACGTTAAAATTATTTTAGAAAAATTACAAAAGAGTGATTTTTACAATAACTACATAAATAAAGAGGACAACTCATTTAAGTCAGACAAAACCTTTGTTCTTGAGTTTTTTAAAGAAACTATAGCTCCAGACGAAAAATTAGCAGAATATTTTGAAGATAAAATGATTTCGTGGGTAGATGATATACCTTTTGTAAATACTTGGATAGTCCGATCCTTATCTAAGCTGAAGGAAGGAAAAATATTTATTTTAGATAGTCTTTATAAAGATAATGACGATAAGCAATTTGTGTCAGATTTATTTAGAAAAACAATTTTAAAACAGCAAGATTATCAAAAAGATATAGCTGATCAGACTCCTAATTGGGAATCTGACAGGATTGCTGATATAGATATGATTTTGATTAAAATGGCAATCACAGAATTCCTTAATTTCCCTTCAATACCGATAAAAGTAACTATAAATGAGTTTATCGAAATAGCCAAAGATTACTCTACAGAAAAAAGCAGTTATTTTATTAATGGTGTTTTAGACAAGCTTTCTAAAGAATATACAAAAGAAAAAAAAATAAATAAAATTGGTAGGGGATTATTATAAATAAGAATTTATTAAATTTACAAAAACAAATATTATGAAAACATCAACAATCTTATTAGCTTTTACAATCACTTTAGGGATTTTTACTTCCTGTGATAATTCGACTGCATCATCAAAAATAGAAAAGTCTAATCTAGATCAGGCTAAAAAAAGAGATGTAGAAATTAGTAAAGGAGCAGCAACTATTTCTTTTGACAAAATCGAATATGATTTTGGAACGGTTAATGAAGGTGATATAGTAGAAACAATTTTTAAAGTTACTAACTCAGGTACTTCCGATTTAATTATCACAGACGCCAGAGCTTCTTGTGGATGTACTGTACCAGTTTGGCCAAAAGAAGCAATTAAGCCAGGAGAGACTGCAGACATAGGTGTAAAATTCAACACAACTGGAAAACCGAATAGACAGTCAAAGACAGTAACCTTATCCACTAATACCGCTTTAGGGAGAGAAATATTAAAGATATCAGGAATGGTATCACCAAAAACTAAATAATAAATATATGTTTCAAGTAATTTTTTTACAAGTACTACCTTCAGAAGGTGGATTAATGAGTATGCTTCCTTTCTTAGCAATGATTTTAGTACTTTACTTTTTTATGATTAGACCACAGATGAGTCGTCAGAAAAAAGAAAAAACTTTTCAATCAGAAATAGGGAAAGGCAAAAATATTGTAACCTCAAGTGGTATTCACGGTAGGATAGTAGAAATTAATAATTCAGATAATACCGTTACTATAGAAACAGGTGCAGGCAAAATTAAATTTGAACGCTCTGCAATTTCTATGGAGCTAAGCAAGAAATACCTCCCAAAGGGAAAAAAATAATTATTTTTAAAATAAATAATTCAAAAGTGAGCAAATTGCTCACTTTTTTTGTATTTACTTTTTACGTAAATTGCTAAAAATTATTATTCATTTGAAATCTACTAAAAATATACCAAAAAGTTTTATTGTTTTTTTAATATTATCAATATTAATTTGGTTGTTAATTACATTATCTAAAGAATATATTTCACAGATTTCTTTAAATGTTTCTTATGATGAATTACCACAAGATAAACAGTTTCGAAAGCCTCCAGATAAGGAGTTACAAATAATAGCCAAAGGCACGGGGTTTAAATTACTATCTAACCGATTTTTTAATCATAATATTCAATTAAAAACTAATAAGTTATTAAAAAAAACAAATAAAAAATATTTCTTTTTAACATCTAGTCAAAAAAATAATATTCAAAAACAACTGGTTTCTGGCTTGCAACTAGATGATTTTTTAAAAGACACAATATATTTAGAAATTGGAGAATTTGCCTCAAAAAAAGTGCCAGTTATTTCAAGTTTAATTATTAATTACAGTTCTGGATTTGATGCTCTTAAACCGATTAAAATAATACCCGATAGTATTGTGGTATCTGGACCAGAAGACCAAATTAATGAAATAAATAGTTTAACATTCTTAACAGAATCTCTTGAGAATGTTGATGCTAATTTTTCTAAGAAGTTTAAAATATTAGATTCAAAAAAACTTAAAAACATAAATTATACTACAAAAGAAGTTTTAGTAAATGGATTTGTAGAAAAATATACTGAAGGTAGTTTGATGAAATCATTTACAGTTAATGGTTTACCAAAAAACATTAATCTAACACTTTTTCCAAAACAAGTTAAAGTATTTTATAAAGTTGATTTACCTAGATTTAATGAAGTGGAGGAAAGTTCTTTCAATATTATTTGTGATTATAATATTTCAGTTAAAAATGGTTTTTCATATTTAATTCCTAAAATAATTTTGCAACCAGAATTCGTCAAAAATGTCAAAATTATTCCTAATAAAATCGAATATTTAATTCAAAAATAAAATGATAATCGGACTTACGGGAGGTATCGGTAGTGGTAAAACAACAGTTGTAAACTTTTTTAAAGAATTTAAAAACGTTTCCGTTTATATCGCAGATTCTGAAGCTAAGAATTTAATTAATAAGTCTTTAATTATTAGAAATAAAATTAAAAAAGAATTTGGTGAAAAAGCGTTTTATAATAATCAATTAGATAGAAAATATATATCTAATATTGTTTTTAAAGACAAGCAAAAACTTAAGGCTCTTAACAGTATAGTTCATCCAGAAGTTGCAAAGCACTTTAAAGAATTTGCTGAAATAAATTCGAAGGAAGGCTATATTTTGTATGAAAATGCAATATTATTTGAAACTAATAACAATGAATTTTGTGATTATATTATTACTGTATTTGCTCCTGAAAAACTTCGCATTTCAAGAGTTTTAGAAAGAGATGACTTTTCAGAAAATGACGTTATATATCGAATTAAAAATCAGTTTTCTGATGAAAAAAAAATGATTCAATCTAACTATGTTATTAAAAATATATCTTTAAAGACTACTGAAATAGAAGTTGGTAGAATTCATAAATTTTTAACAGAAAAATATTAATTTATTTCAGTTAATATATATATATTCTTAAAAAAATCATAATTAATTAATTTTAATGTTAAAAAATAATAAAATTCACAATAAACTATATTTATTAAGCTAAATTAGCTACAATAATAGAAGTTAGAAGATAATATTATACAAATTAAACTTTTTACTAATAAAATCGTCTAATATAAAATTTAATATAGTTGTCCAAAAAAATATTTGTTTTAATTGTTTTTCTAATGAGTATCTCTCTCATTGGTATTATAGCCGTACAAATTTATTGGGTAAAAAATGCTGTTAAAAATAAAAAAGAACAATTTAATAATGATGTATTCAAAGCATTAGTTTCTACAGCTGACAGAATTAAAACACGAGAAAATGACAAACTATACGAAGATCATAAAGGTATAATTGAAAATATTGTTTTAGCTGACAAAGCCAAATTAAATAACTATTTATTTCAGCAATATGACAAAAGAGGTAAACAAAGCTTTTCAGTCGGAACAACTATTCTAGAAGAAAATTTTAAAATACCTACGGAGTTTTTAGACAATGATTCCATTTTAGTAAAAAGACTTACTACCAAAAAAGATTTTTTTAGAACTTCATCTATAAAAAAAGAGGGAGATTTGTTCAGTTCTGAGGGTATAGAACGATTTTCATATTTTTTCAATAATAAACAAGAAGATAAAAAGAATTTAATTAAGGCTTTTGAAGAAGTAAAAGATAGATTGCCAATTACTGAGAGGGTATCTAATCGAGAGTTAAATGAAACTCTTAAAGAAGAGTTAGTAAAAAGAAATATCAATATAGATTTTAAATATGGTGTTTATAGTAAAGACGGATTAGCTACTCCTCTTAAATCCGGTTACTATACAATAAACACTAAAGAGAGTCAAGGGTATCCTTTATTAAAAATGGGAAAAGGAAATTTTTATAAATTATATATAACTTTCCCTACTCGTAATAATCTTATTTTATCCGGAATTTCTAATATTTTATTATTGTCTTTATTTTTTATTATAATTATCATTATTGCTTTTTCAAGTTCATTATATCAATTAGTAAGACAGAAAAAAATATCAGAAATAAAAACAGATTTTATCAATAATATGACCCACGAGTTTAAAACTCCAATAGCTACTATTAACTTAGCTCTGGATTCAATTAAAAACCCGAAAATTATAAATGATAATGACAAAGTTTTGAGTTATGTACAAATGATCCGAGATGAAAACAAAAGAATGCATTTACAAGTAGAAAATGTACTAAGAATTTCAACATTAGAAAAAAACCAATTGGATATCAGCACAGAAACAATTGATATGCATGAACTAATAGAAGATGGTATTTCTCGTATTAGTTTATTGATTCAAGATAGAAATGGAATTATAAATACTCACTTTAAGGCTATAAATGCAGAGACTTTGGGTAATCAATTTCATCTTACTAATGTAATAGTTAATTTGTTAGAAAATTCCATAAAATATTCTGAAGATGTACCAGAAATTGATATATATACAGATACTTCAAATAAATTTTTTATTTTTAAAATTAAAGATAAGGGGATTGGAATGAATAAAAATATTCAGAAAAATATTTTTGAAAAATTTTATAGAGAAGAAAGAGGGAATATTCACAATGTAAAAGGTCACGGATTAGGTCTCGCATATGTTAAAGAAATTATAGAAAAACATCACGGAACAGTTTTTGTTGAAAGTGAAAAGGGAAAAGGGAGCTTATTTACAGTTAAAATACCAATAATTTAAAACTAGAAATTATGTTAGGAAAAAAAATTTTATTAGTAGAAGATGATCCAAATTTTGGAACAGTTCTAAAAGATTATTTAATGTTAAATGATTATTCTGTAACTCTTGCTAAAGACGGTATAGAGGGGTTAATTATGTTTAAAAATAGTTCTTATGATTTGTGTATTTTAGATGTAATGATGCCTCGAAAGGATGGTTTTTCTTTAGCACAAGATATTAGAATTACAGATAAAGATGTGCCTATTATTTTTTTAACAGCAAAAACATTAAAAGAAGATGTTTTAAGGGGTTATTCAGTTGGTGCTGACGATTACTTAAATAAACCATTTGATTCTGAAGTCTTACTTTATAAGATAAAAGCTATTTTACAAAGGAAGGAGTCAGATAAAGCTTCTGAATCAGAGCAATTTGAATTTAATATTGGGAAATTTTTCTTCAATTCTAAATTACGCCACCTATCAATTGGAGAAAATGGGGAAATTCAAAAATTATCTCCGAAAGAAAGTAAATTATTAAGAATGTTAGCTATACACAAGAATGATCTAATGCCAAGAGAACTGGCATTAACTAAAATATGGAGAGATGATAATTATTTTACATCAAGAAGTATGGATGTATACATAGCGAAACTTCGTAAATATTTAAAAGTTGATGAAGGTGTTGAAATATTAAATATTCATGGTGAGGGTTTTAGATTGCTAGAAAAAGAATAAATAAATCATATTTATTAAAACCCTGTTAAAAGTATTTTGGCAGGGTTTTTTATACTTAACGATGATTATAAAATTTATCATTATTTTACAATATGGCAGACTTTATAAAAATTTACAATGAAAATCCCAATGACAAAGAAATAGAGAAAGTCATAAAAGTATTAAAAAATGGAGGATTGGTAATTTATCCAACTGACACTGTTTACGGGTTAGGCTGTGACATCACTAAAATAAAAGCTATCGAAAAAATAGCAAAAATTAAAGGAGTCAAACTTGATAAGGCTAATTTATCTTTTGTTTGTAATGATTTAAGTCATCTCTCAGATTATGTCAAACAAATAGATACACCAGTATTTAAAATTTTGAAGAAAGCTCTACCAGGTCCCTATACTTTTATTTTATCAGGTAGTAAGAGTCTCCCAAAAGTATTTAAGAATAAAAAAACTGTAGGTATTAGAGTCCCAGATAATAATATTATTAGAACTTTAGTTAAAGTTTTAGGAAATCCAATTATTACTACTTCTATTAAAGATGATGACACTTTATTAGAATATACAACTGATCCAGAATTAATTTTTGAAAAATGGAAAAATATTGTTGATGTAGTTATAGATGGAGGTTATGGAGATAATATTGCATCAACAATTATAGATCTAACGACAGAAATACCAAATGTAATTAGAGTAGGTAAAGGTAGTCTTGATGTTCTGCATTAAAATCACTTTAACTCTTTAAACTTTCTTCTGCATAGTATAAAGTATTGCCAAACAATACTCGTATGTAAACCATAATCAATTTTATTTATAAGTTTTTTTCTTTTCTTTAAAAACTTAAAGAAGTTTTTATAAAAGCTAAAATGGGCTTTAATAATAGCAAGGGTGTGTATAGGTCTAAATTCTATTAAAAATTTTATACCGGCGATTCCATCTAAAAGTAAACGAGAAAAAATTACAAATAATAAATATTTATTAGGAATGTTCTTTAATATATTTAATAAACTATTTCTAAAGTTTAAATACGTTTTGTGTGGATTAGTTTCCTGTAAAGTTCCGCCACCAAGGTGATAAACAGTTGACATCCCAACATATTTAATTTTTAATCCAGCATTTTTAGCTCTCCAACATAAATCAATTTCTTCTTGATGAGCAAAATAATCTTCATCAAAACCATTCAATTCATGATATACTTTAGAACGAACGAAGAAACATGCTCCTGAAGCCCAAAATATATTAGTTATATCGTTAAATTGTTTATTATCATCCTCTAAATCATTAAAGATACGACCCCTGCAATAGGGATATCCATAAAAGTCTATAAACCCACCAGCTGCTCCGGCGTATTCAAACTTTGTTCTGTTCTTAAAGTCTAAAATTTTTGGTTGAATAATTGCTGTATTTTTTTCTTCTTTAAAAATATTTAATATAGGATTTAACCAATTTTCAGTAACTTCTACGTCAGAATTAATTAGACAATAAATATCTGCTTCAATACATTGTAAGGCATCATTATATCCTTTAGCATATCCTCCATTAAGAGTATTCACTACAATTTTTACTGAAGGGAAAAATTTTCTAACATATTGAATTGAATTATCTGTAGATGCATTATCAGCAACATAAATATCAGCTTCAGTTGAACTAAAATTTACTATAGACGGTAAGAACTGTTCTAACAGTTTTTCTCCATTCCAATTTAATATGATAATTGCAGTTTTCAATAATACAAATTTAAGGTATTAAGGTGAGGTTTTTAGATCTTTATGAAATATCTCTATTCTTTATAATTAGGAATCTCTGTTAAGAAAATATAAGATTCTTTTTCAAAATCCATTTTACAATAATAATGATCTAAACCATTAGTTACTATTAAATAATTAGCTTTTAATTTTAAATTATATCTAGCTATTTGGTCAAAGGTAGCTTGAGTTATCTTTATTGATGGTGCTTTACATTCGACAATAATCTGAGGATTTCCACTTGTATTAAAAATTAAAATATCAGTTCTTTTTTTACGATTATTAATTACTAATTGCTTCTCTAGAGCAATTAATGATCTTGGGTATCCCTTTTCTTCAATTAAAAAATAAATATAATGCTGTCGAACCCATTCTTCTGGGGTCAACACAACATATTTTTTTCTTATATTATCGAAAATAAGCGTCTTATTTTCGTTACTTTTGAGTTTAAAATTATATGTTGGTAGATTGAGGTCTTGCATCAATCAAAAGTAAGAAAATGAACGAAATTAATACGATTGTTTCAGATATAAAAAAAGGAAATATAAAACCTATATATTTCTTAATGGGAGAAGAGTCTTACTATATAGATAAGATTTCTGATTTTATTGAACAAAATATTCTAGATGAATCTGAAAGAGGATTTAATCAACAAATAATGTATGGTAGGGACTCAAGTATAGAAGATATTGTAGCATCTGCTAAGCGCTATCCAATGATGTCAGAGCGACAAGTATTAATTGTGAAAGAAGCACAGGACTTAAGTAGGAGTATAGAGAAATTAATATCTTATGCAGAAAATCCACAACCCACAACTGTTTTAGTTTTAAATTATAAGTATAAAAAATTAGACAAACGAAAAAAACTCTATAAAGTAATTGCAAAATCAGGATTAATATTTGAAAGCAAGAAACTATATGAAAATCAAGTTTCAGATTGGATTCGTAGAGTTTTAAGTGGAAAAAATTATAAAATAGAGCCTAAAGCTGCGCAAATGCTTACAGAGTTTCTAGGATCAGACTTAAGTAAAATATCTAATGAATTAGATAAATTAATGCTTATTTTACCATTAAATTCGATAATAAGCCCAACTCATGTTGAGGATAATATAGGTGTCTCAAAAGATTATAATAATTTTGAGCTAAGAAAAGCAATAGGAGAGAAGGATATAATAAAAGCGAATAGAATAATTACTTACTTTGCTGAAAATCCAAAGAATAATCCTTTAGTAATGACAATTTCGTTATTAAATAATTTTTTCACGCAACTTCTACTATTTCATGGTTTAAATGATAAATCAAAGAACTCTGTTGCTAAAGGCTTAGCTGTCAATCCTTTTTTTGTAGATGAATACTTTTTAGCTGCAAGAAATTATCCAATGCGAAAAGTAGCTCAAGTCATTTCTTTTTTAAGAGAGGCAGATATAAAGAGCAAAGGAGTAGGTGCAAATCAAACAAACGAAGATATTTTAAAGGAATTAATATTCAAAATTTTACATTAAATTCATGATCATGAAGACTACAGCAATTATTTCAGGTATTTTATTTTTTCTTTTTTTAGGAAGTCAAATTTTCTTTTATATGAGTAGTAATAATATTGAAGAATATTCATATTCTGTTATTAAAGATTACGAAGGTTTTGAAATTAGAAAATATGAATCAAGTTTATTTACTTCGATAAAGTTAAAAACTGGTTCTTACAGTGCTGCATCTGGCAAAGGGTTTTCTATTTTAGGGGGCTATATTTTTGGAAATAATAAAAAAAATGAATCTATTTCTATGACATCGCCAGTCGCTATGACTTTAGAAAAAGAATCTACGATGATGTTTTTAGTTCCTAAAGAATATAATAAAGAGTCTCTACCTATACCCGAAAATAAAGATATCCAATTCATACAAGTTCCAGAAAAGATGATTGCAGCTATTACCTTTGGGGGGTGGGCAAATGACAAAAAGATCCAAAATAATAAAATACGATTAAAAAACCTTTTAGATAAAAAGGGAATTAAGTACACAAATAATTTCTCTGTTTTAGGTTATAACCCACCCTATGAAATACTTTTCCGTAGAAATGAAGTAATTGTTGAGTTAGAATAAAGTATTTTTATTTGTAAGAGATTTAGATTCTATTTTATTTAAAATTTTCATAAAAAAAAACTGAACAATTTGTTCAGTTTTTTTAAAATACTTAACTTTTTTATTTTTTATTGACTGCTTTGTCAGCAAAAATTCTTTTTTCCATATTAGCAACTTCCCAAGCAGTGTGAAATACCAATCGTGTTCTATTTTCTAACAATTCATAATTAATTTTATCTGGGGTATCAGAGGGTCTGTGGTAATCTGCATGTGTTCCATTGAAGTAAAAAATAATAGGAATATTATTTTTTGCAAAATTATAATGGTCTGACCTATAGTAAAAACGATTAGGATCTTTTTCGTCATTATATTTATAATCTAAATTTATATTAGTATATTTTTTATTAACTAATTCAGATAAGTTGTGTAATTCTGTACTTAGTTTATCTGATCCAATTAAATAAACATAATTCGGGTCGTTTTTGTGACGATCATCAATTCTACCTACCATATCAATGTTTAAGTCACAAACTGTATTTGCTAGGGGATATACAGGATTTTCTGTGTAATATTTGGAGCCTAATAAACCTTTCTCTTCACCAGTAACATGTAAGAATAAGATAGATCTTTTGGGACCCTTACCTGAATCTACAGCAGCTTTAAAAGCTTGTGCAATTTCTAAAATAGCGACTGTACCAGAACCATCGTCATCCGCTCCATTATAAATCTCCCCATCCTTAATACCTTCATGGTCTAAATGTGCAGAAATAATCACAATTTCATCTGGTTTTTCAGTGCCTTTTATAAAAGCAAGTACATTTTCAGAATCTTTTAAACCTCCTCTTCTTGAGTTTTTGTTTAGCCAAGAGGCTGGAACTTCCTGAAAATAATCGTCTCCAATAATACCTGAAGAAATACCTTCAGTTATATAAAAATTTTTTAAATATTCTACAGCTTTTTTTTGTCCCGGTTCACCTGTATTTCTTCCTTCAAATTCGTCTGAGGCATAAGTAAATAGATGAGTTCCTAAATCTTTTGCAGTAATTGTATTTGCAAATTTTTCTACTTGATCTAATTGGTCAGATTCTATTTTAACAGAACTACAGGCCATAAACGCAAATGTAATTGTTACATAAAATATTTTTTTCATTGATTTTTTTTTATTTGGTTTTGAATATTAGTACTTGAGTACAATAAAATTTATACTTACATCAAATTTAATTTTTATTGATGACAAATTGCTGTAAAGTTCTATTAAATTTTACAATTTCAGATGAAAATAAGTTTTCAAAAGCATTTTCTACCATTAAAGTTGAAATAGTACCAGAGTAAATTTTATTTTTTGATAAAATTGTTAATTGATCACATGTCTTTATTGCTAAATTAATTTCATGAGAAGAAATTATTATAGTTTTTTCAGTTTTGTGAGTTAATTTTTTTAGTAACTCAAAAATTTTGATGGTTTGATGCATATCTAGATGTGCAGTAGGCTCATCTAAAATAATAATTTCGGTGTCCTGAGCAAGAGCTCTAGCTATTAAAACTCGTTGTAATTGGCCGTCACTTAATTCGTCAATACGATTATCCCGAAGTTTTTCTAAATTAGTTTCTTTAATAGCCCATTCTATTTTTTCAATATCTATTTTTGATAAGGTATCAATCCAGTTAGTATGAGGTTGTCTTCCCAAAGCGATAAGTTCCAAGACAGTTAATTGACTCTCAGGTAATCTTTCAGTTAATACTAAACTAATTGTCTTTGCCAATTCTCGATAACTATATTCGTTAATATTTTTGCCGTTTATTGTTATCGAACCATTTAATTGTTTAAGTACCTTTGAAATTGTTTTTAATAAAGTTGACTTTCCAATTCCATTTTTACCGATAATAGCTACAAAACTGCCTCTTTTAATATTTAAGCTAATATTATTTGCAATAATTTTTATTTTATTTTTTTCTTGATAACCCACGGTAAGGTTATCAATCACTAGTATATTTTTTTTAAAAGTTGAATTCATTTAAACAAAAATTTTCTTTTTTCTAATTAATAACCAAATTACAATTGGAGCACCAAATAAAGAAGTAATTGCATTTATTGGCAGGGTAAACTCACTTGTAGGTAATTGAGCTATACAATCACAAATTAATAATATGATAGCGCCAATTAATGCTGAAGCAGGTAATAATATTTTGTGATTAGATGTGTTAAATAATATTTTCGCAATATGAGGTGCTGCTAAGCCAATAAATGCGATAGGTCCCGAAAAAGCAGTAATGACCCCTGTTAATAAACTGGTTATTAGTAAAATGATAATTCTACTTCTCTTGATATTAACACCTAAGCTTTTGGCATAATTTTCTCCTAATAAAAAACTATTTAAAGTTTTTACAATTGTAAAAGAGCCAAAGATTCCAATGCAGTAAATAGAACTGAAAACATTAATTTCAGTCCAAGTTAAGTTTCCTAAGCTCCCAAAACTCCAAAATAAATATTGTTGGATTTGTTGTGCTTCACTAAAATATGCTAATACGGATATAACTGCTGCAGTAAGAGAGCCAAACATTAATCCAATAATTAGAATAGACATGGTATTTCTTAAAATATTTGCTGAAATAATTACAGCAAATAAAACTAAAAAAGCACCCAAACTTGATGCGATAACTAATGACCAGTTCGAGATTGAATTCGTTACAAAAAAACTTCCAAATACTGATGAACCTAATATTAAAATTGCGACACCTAGACTTGCTCCAGATGAAACTCCTAATACAAAAGGTCCTGCAAGTGGGTTTCTAAATAATGTTTGCATTAATAAGCCGCAGACAGATAAACCTGAACCAACTAAAAGAGCTGTTATAGCTTTAGGTAATCTAAAATCTAAAATTATTGTGTGCCAGCTTTCTTTTGAAATAGATTTACCAGTAAAAATATTTATTATGTCTTCAAAAGGAATAGAAACTGATCCTAAGCTAATATTTAAAAAGAAAAAAACGATCAATAAAACCGATAATAATATAAAACTATTTTTAATAGAGATGTTAGTTGATTTTTTCAATTTTAAGGCATTATAGTTGATCCCGAGAATAACTTTATAGTATGATATTAAGACATAAAACTAATTAACACTGCAAGTTTACGAATTATAATTAGATAAAAAAGTAACTAATTTTTCTATAGCTAATCCTCGATGTGAGATTTTATTTTTTTCTTTAGAATTCATTTCTGCAAAAGATTTTTGATATCCTTTTGGTCTAAATATAGGGTCATAACCAAAACCTTTTTTTCCTTGAGTTTTTTTCAAAATCTCACCTTTACAAATTCCGTCAAATAATAATTGATCATTATTTATATTCAAACAAATAGCTGTTCTAAATTGTCCTTTTCTTTCCTTTCTTTTATTTAACTCAGATAATAATTTTTTTATATTATTTTCTGAGTTAGCGGGTTCCCCCGCATAACGAGCTGAATAAACTCCTGGGCTACCATTTAAAATATCTACTTCTAATCCTGTATCGTCTGCGAAACAATTATAACCATATTTCTGAGTGATATAATTTGCTTTTAATTTGGCATTACCTTCTAGAGTATTTTCTGTCTCATCAATTTCATCAAAGCAATTAATATCTTTTAGACTTAAAAGTTCAATTGTATTAGGTAGCATTTGTTGTACTTCTTTTAATTTATTAAGGTTATTGGTTGCGAAAACTAACTTCATAAAACAAAAATAATCAATTTATAATATAAATAGTTTTATTACTCATGATGATAAGGTTCATTCTTTAAAATTGTATACCCTCTGTATAACTGTTCTACTATGAATAAACGAACCATCTGATGAGAAAATGTCATTTTAGAGAGTGAAACTTTATCTATAGCTTTTTCATAAACAGCTTCAGAAAATCCGTAAGGTCCACCAACAACCAAAACAAGTTGTTTAATTCCAGAATTCATTTTTTTTTGTAAATATTTAGAAAATTGAATTGAAGTAAAATCTTTCCCTTTATCATCTAATAGAATCATCTGATCTGTATTTTTTAACTTTGATAAAATGAGCTCTCCTTCCATTTTTTTTTGTTGAATTATACTTATTTTTTTAATATTCTTTATATCTGGAATTATCTCCATATCAAATTTTATATAATGTTTTAGACGGTTTTGATATTCATCAATTAATTTTATTAATTGCTTGTTATCCGTCTTTCCGATGGAGAGTAATTTTATTTTCATGTTGTAAAATTATGAATTATGAATTACGAATTACTATTTTTACACCATATTAAATGAATTATGATATCAAATGCACAATTTGAAAAAGAATTAGAGCTAATAATTTCTAATGCACTTAGGGAAGATGTCGGTGACGGTGATCATACCTCTCTTTCATGTATTTCCTCAATAGCTCAAGGCAAAGCAAAGCTATTAGTTAAAGAAGAGGGAATTATAGCAGGTGTATTATTCGCTAAACAAGTTTTTTCCTTCGTAGATAATAGTTTAGAAATTGAAATATTTATAAATGATGGAGAGCAGGTTAAGTATGGAGACGTTGTTTTTCATATTTCAGGCAATTCTCAGTCTATTTTAATGGCTGAAAGATTAGTTTTGAATGCAATGCAAAGAATGTCTGCGATAGCTACTAAAACAGCTTTTTTTGTAGATTTATTAAAAGGTACTAAAACTAAAATTTTAGACACTAGAAAAACTACACCAGGAATTAGGGCTATAGAAAAATGGGCAGTAAAAATTGGAGGTGGAGTAAATCATCGATTTGCTTTGTATGATATGGTAATGATAAAAGACAACCATATTGATTTTGCTGGTGGAATAACAGAAGCAATTAATAAAGCAAAATTATATTTGTTAGAAAAAAAATTAGATATTAATATAATAGTAGAGGCTAGAAATTTAGAGGAAATTAGAGAAATTATTTCTAATAAAGGGATACACAGAATCATAATTGATAATTTTAATTATAAGGATACAAAAGAAGCAGTAAAATTAATTGGAGAAACTTGTTTAACAGAATCTTCTGGAGGAATTAATCAAAAAACGATAAGAAATTATGCAGAATGCGGAGTAGATTTTATCTCTTCTGGAGCTTTAACCCACTCGGTTTCCAACTTAGATTTAAGTTTAAAAGCAATTTAATAATTAAATTAGTGAAGGATTATTAATAAACTTAATTATAGATGAATACCTTTTTGATAGTAATTTTTTTTTAATTGATTTTACAAACATTAAAAGTCACTAAAGTTGATTATGATAGTTGTATTTTTAAAAATTATAACTTTTAAAAATGATATGTATCGAGCATCAAATTTATAAATTGTAATTTAAAATAAGTAGATTTGAAATCTAATTTAAATGTTTCATTGTTTGGTAATTACGAATTAAAAAGAGCTATTTTTGACCAAAGTAATTTAGAAAAAGTTGATTTTAGAACTTCTATTAATTTTTATTTAAATATTCAAAATAATATATTTAAAAAGGCAATATTTAATAGAAATACTATTAAGAGTATATTATCACAATATAAAATTATCATTGTTTAAATGAGTAAAGAAGTAGAAGAAAAATCAGAAATAATTTTAATTGATAACCTTTTAGTTAGGCTTGGGAAAAATATTAAAGTTCCTGGTTTGCAAGGAATGTCCCTATACAATGTTCTTGAAATTTATTTTATAGGTATTATAAAAGGAGCTTTGACATCTAGAGCAGGTGGTATTGCCTTCAGTTTTTTTATGGCTGTTTTCCCTTTCTTGCTATTCATTTTAACTCTAATACCTTATATACCTATTGATGGTTTCTCCGAGGGACTATTCTCATTTATTAAAGATATCTTACCCCCACAAACTTTTGAATCGGTAAATATTGTAATTATTGATATTGTAAACAATCAATATGGAGGATTACTTTCGTTTGGTTTTTTATTGTCTATATTTTTAATGACTAACGGTATCAATGCTATTTTTGGAGGATTTGAATATTCATATCATGTAACCGAATTTAGAAATGTTTTTAAAACTTATTTTATTTCTTTAGTGGTTTCTCTCTTAACGTCTTTTTTCTTGATAATAACTGTAGCTTTGGTCGTTTTATATCAAGTAGCACTTTCCAAAATAGATGATAAAGGTTGGTTAAATACTAGTGATTTAGACTTGTTTTATTATGGAAGAGGAATTTTGTTTTTAATAATGATTTTCACAATAGTTTCCTTACTTTTTAGATATGGAACTAAGCAAGGTAAAGCAACAAAATTCTTTTCTGCAGGAGCAATTTTAACTACATTTTTATCGTTATCTACGTTTTACTTTTTTGGAATTTATGTAGTTAAATTTGCTCAGTATAATCAATTGTATGGTTCAATAGGTACGCTCTTGATCTTAATGTTATTTGTTTGGTTAAACGCAATAATTCTATTACTAGGTTTTGAATTAAATGCTTCTTTGTATAGATTAAGACAGCAAAATAAAAGGATTACAACATCTTAAAAAGTATAACTTTTTTACGATATTTGTAATGTTATTTATTTAACACAAATTAAAAAGTTTGTTTAAGTTATATGTTATCTTTTATTTATTAAGGTTTTGAAAATTAAAATTATAAGTTTATAAATACTATTTTTATTTAACATAAATTGACAAAAGAATAAAAATGAAACCATCTATCCCCAAAGGAACAAGAGATTTTTCTCCAATAGAAGTTGCAAACCGCACCTATATTAAAAATACGATAATAAATGTCTTTGAAACCTTCGGATTTCAGCCGATTGAAACTCCTAGTTTTGAAAATTCTTCAACTCTAATGGGTAAATATGGAGAAGAAGGTGATCGACTTATTTTTAAAATTTTAAATTCAGGTGATTATTTAGCTAAATCAGATGAGAAATTACTATTAGAAAAAAACAGTGCAAAACTAACTCCTCAAATTTCTGAAAAGGCCCTACGTTATGATCTTACTGTTCCTTTTGCAAGGTTTGTTGTTCAGCACCAAAATGAAATTGATTTTCCGTTTAAGCGCTATCAAGTTCAAACTGTTTGGAGAGCAGATAGACCTCAAAAAGGCCGTTTTAGAGAATTCTTCCAATGTGATGCAGATGTCATTGGCAGTAAATCCCTTTTACTAGAAGTAGATTTTATTCAATTATACGATAAAGTTTTTAGCAAATTAGGTTTAATAAATACCAATATTAAAATAAATAATAGAAAAATTCTTTTTGGAATTGCAGAAGTTATCGGTGAGCAAGACAAATTAATTGATTTTACAATTGCTTTAGATAAGTTAGATAAAATTGGTAAAGATGGAGTTGTAATCGAAATGTTGTCAAAAGGTATTTCAGAAGAAGCTATATTAAAGGTTCAGCCTTTGTTTGATTTTTCAGGTTCCAATCAAGATAAGCTCTCCTCTTTAGAAAAAATGCTACAAACATCTGATCAAGGTATCAAAGGGGTCGAAGAATTACGTTTTCTTATCGATTCTATAACTGAGTTAGGTTTGCAATCTGCGAGCTTAGAAATAGATGTAACGTTGGCAAGAGGCTTAAACTATTATACAGGTGCTATTTTTGAAGTAACAGCTCCAGATGGTATAAAAATGGGCTCTATAGGAGGAGGTGGAAGATATGACGACCTTACAAGTGTTTTTGGTTTAAAAGATATTTCTGGAGTGGGCATTTCTTTTGGATTAGATCGAATTTATCTAGTTTTGGAAGAATTAGGTTTATTTAAAGCGGTTAATCTGCCTAAACCAAAAGTTATCTTTTTGAATTTTGATTCATCAACTGATATCATTAAAATGAATGCAATTAATAAGCTAAGAGCAGAAAATATTAAATGTGAATTTTATCCGGATTTAGGAGTAAGTAATAAGCAGCAAAAAAGACAGTGGAAATATATTTCTAATAGAGAAATCGAATATGTTGTTACTAAAGTAGAAAGCAATGTTTTTTCATTAAAAAATATGATTTCAAATGAACAATTCTCTTATTCATTATCAGAATTAATTCAGAAATTAATTTATTAATTAATTAAAATAATAAGTTCAAAAGACCTAAATTTGCACTTTAAAACTGATTGAAATGTTTGAATTGAATAGCAAAATGAATGACGAAAGAATTGAAGAAATAGGGGAGAACCATATAGCAACTTCAGCTAAAAACCCTTTAAGAGCTGATGCTTTTGATATTTCTGATGAGGAAAAAATTGAAAAAATACAAGAAAGTGTAAAAGATATTTTACAAACTTTAGGCATGGATTTAGAAGATGACAGTCTACAGGGTACTCCAAAAAGAGTTGCCAAAGCTTTTATTAATGAAATGTTTATGGGATTAAATCCTGCAAATAAGCCAAAAGCATCTACATTTAATAACAACTATAATTATGGTGAAATGCTAGTAGAGAAAAATATTGTTTTATACTCTACATGCGAACATCATTTGTTACCAATTATTGGTAGAGCCCATGTGGCTTACATTTCTAATGGTAAAGTAATTGGATTGTCTAAGATGAATAGGATTGTTGAGTACTTTTCAAAAAGACCCCAAGTTCAAGAAAGGTTAACAATGCAGGTTGTTCAAGCTATGCAAGAAGCGCTCGGCACTCAAGATGTTGCTTGTGTAATTGATGCAAGACATTTATGTGTTAATTCTAGAGGAATTAAAGATATAGAAAGCTCAACTGTAACTTCAGAGTTTGGAGGTAAATTTAAAGAGAAAGAAACTAGAAAAGAATTTCTTCAATATTTACAAATGGATACACAATTTTAGCTTTAAAAGCTAAATAACAAACAAACAAACAAACAAACCATCTTGAAATTTCAAAATGGTTTTTTTTATTAAGTAAAAACTATTTGTTTACCAATACCCATTCTCCTTTTTCAATTAAAGGAATAGCTTGTTTAAATTTTACGTATTTTTCTTCACCACTCATTACATTTTTTATGCTAACTCGTTCGTTTCTACCAATTTTAGGTTGATCTCTAACAATTGTTTCTATTGGCTCTTGTTTCTCTCGAGAATCAGAGATTGCTTGTTCTGTAGAATTTTGAACATTAGCCTTAGACATATTTAAATTTTGCCTTTTCTGTTTTCTAGCTTCAGAAATTTGATTGGTATCTTTTGAAGGTAATTCTCCTTTATATAAAAATGATAAAACTTCTTTATTTATTTCAGCTACGGTAACTTTAAATAATTCAAAAGCTTCAAATTTATATATTAATAAAGGATCTTTTTGCTCATAGGATGCGTTTTGAACCGATTGTTTTAAATCATCCATTTTACGCAAATGATCTTTCCAATTTTCATCAATTATAGCTAAAGTAATATTCTTCTCAAAGTCTGTAATTAAACTTTTCCCTTCACTTTGATAAGCTTCTTTTAAGTTTGTAACAACTTGTAATGACTTAGTTCCGTTGGTAAACGGGACGACTATTCGTTCATACTTTTCTCCTTCATTTTCAAAAACATCTTTAATAACTGGGTAAGCTAAGACTGCATTTCTTTCAATTTTATTTTTGTAATGTGTTGAAATAATAATATATAACTTATCTATAATTTCTATTTCAGTCATTTTATCAAATTCTTCTTCTGAAAAAGGAGAAGTCATTGATGATAAGAGAATTAACTCGAATTCAAAATTTTGAAAATCTTTTGTCGGTTTATTTTGACTAACAATTGCCTCGCATGTCTCATATATCATATTTGCAATATCAATTTGCAAACGTTTACCGTCTAAAGCATTACGTCTTCTCTTATAGATGAACTCACGTTGTGCATTCATAATATCATCATACTCTAATAATCGCTTACGAACTCCAAAATTATTTTCTTCAACTTTTTTCTGAGCTCTTTCTATTGATTTTGAAATCATAGAATGTTGAATTACTTCACCTTCTTTTAAGCCCATCCTATCCATCATTTTTGCAATTCTCTCAGAACCAAAAAGACGCATTAAATTATCATCTAAAGCAACATAAAATTGAGATGAACCTACATCTCCTTGTCTACCTGCTCTTCCTCTCAACTGTCTATCAACTCTTCTAGAATCATGTCGTTCTGTTCCTATAATTGCTAAACCACCAGCTTCTTTCACTTCTTTAGCTAGTTTAATATCCGTTCCACGACCAGCCATATTAGTCGCAATTGTAACAACTCCTGGTTTACCAGCTTCGGCAACAACATCAGCTTCACGTTTATGTAATTTTGCATTTAAAATATTATGTGGAATTTTACGCATTTGTAACATTCTACCTAATAGTTCTGATATTTCTACAGAAGTTGTTCCTACTAAAACAGGCCTCTTATCAGCTACTAATTTTACAACATCATCTATAACTGCGTTGTATTTTTCACGAGCAGTTTTGTATACTAGATCTTCTTTATCATCCCTTTGTATTGGTTTATTTGTAGGGATTTCTACTACATCTAATTTGTATATTTCCCATAATTCTCCCGCTTCTGTGATAGCTGTTCCAGTCATACCAGATAATTTACGATACATCCTGAAATAATTTTGAAGGGTTACTGTTGCAAATGTTTGAGTAGCATCTTCAATTTTTACATTTTCCTTTGCTTCAATGGCTTGATGTAATCCATCAGAATAACGACGACCATCCATTATACGACCTGTTTGTTCGTCAACAATCATCACTTTGTTTTCCATTACTACATATTCAACGTCTTTTTCAAAAACAGTATATGCTTTTAAAAGTTGATTCATAGTATGAATACGTTCACTTTTTATACCAAAGTCTTTATATAACTCTTCTTTTTCTTCAGCTTTATTTTCTGGACTTTTTTCTGAAAGGTCTATTTCTCCAACTTTTACACCAATATCTGGTAAAACAAAGAAAGTTTCATTTTGTGTTTTATCCGATAAGTGACTAATTCCTTTATCTGTTAAATCAATTTGATTATTTTTTTCTTCTATTACAAACCATAAATCCTCGTCTACTTCTGGCATCATCTTATTATTATCTGCCATATAGGTGTTTTCTGTCTTCTGAAGAATTTGTTTAATTCCTTCTTGAGATAAAAACTTAATCAATGCTTTATTTTTTGGTAACCCTCTATAGACTCTTAGTAATAGAAAACCACCGTCTTTAATATTACCATCAGCTAATAATTTTTTTGCTTCTGCTAAGACACTAACTAAATGCTGTCTTTGAAGATTTACTAATTCTGAAACTAACGGTTTTAGTTCTGTAAACTCATGAATGTCACCTTCAGGTACTGGTCCTGATATTATTAAAGGAGTTCTTGCGTCGTCTATTAAAACTGAATCTACTTCATCGATAATAGCATAATTTGGAGCCCTTTGAACCAAGTCATCTTTAGAGCTTGCCATATTATCCCTTAAATAATCGAAACCAAATTCATTATTTGTACCATATGTAATATCTGCATTATATGCTTTTCTTCGAGCGTCTGAATTTGGTTGATGATAATCTATACAATCTGTTGAAAAACCATGAAACTCAAAAATAGGTCCCATCCATGCTTTATCTCGTTTTGCCAAGTAATCATTCACGGTTACTAAATGAACTCCATTTCCTGTTAAGGCATTCAAATATACAGGTAGTGTAGAAACTAAAGTTTTTCCCTCACCAGTCATCATCTCAGCAATTTTTCCCTGATGTAAAACAGACCCACCTATTAACTGAACATCGTAATGAATCATATCCCAAGTAACTGGTTTTCCAGCAGCATCCCATGAGTTTTCCCAATATGCCTTATCTCCATCTAAGGTAATATGATCTCTTTCACCTGATAATTCTCTGTCAAAAGGTGTTGCAGTAACCTCTATTTCTTTATTCTTAACAAAACGCTTTGCAGTTTCTTTTACTACTGCAAATGCTTCTGGCATAATTTCTAATAAAGTATCTTCAGAGACTTTATATGCTTGATCTTTTAAAGAGTCGATTTCAGTATAAATAGATTCTTGTCTATCTATATCTGCAGTTTTCGCTTCTATGTCTAAAGAATTTATTTTAGTATCAAATTCAATTGTTGCCTCTTTTATTATGTTTTTAAACTCTAATGTTTTCCCTCGTAATTCATCATTACTTAATGAGGAAATTATAGATTCGAATTTTTTTACGTGATCTACAACAGGTTGTAAAATTTTTAAATCTTTTTGCTGCTTATCACCGACAAAAATTTTGATTACAGAATTTAATATGCTCATTTATATATATTTTAAAATGCAACATTTTAACAGTTGCTGTACTTCATTATTAATAAAGTTAATAATTCTTGATTTATTAATCAAGAAAATGATTAAAAAAAAACAAAAAAAAAGCCTCTTTTAGAGACTTTTTATATTTTTAATTTTTTTAGTATTCATCTTCATTCCAAAGATAATCATCTTCGGTGGGATAGTCAGGCCAAATTTCGATTATTGAGTCATAAGAATCGCCTTCGTCTTCAATATCTTGTAGATTTTCTACGACCTCCAAAGGAGATCCAGTTCTAATAGCATAATCTATTAACTCGTCTTTGGTTGCTGGCCAAGGTGCATCTGCTAAATAAGATGCTAATTCTAATGTCCAATACATTTCTTATTATTTATTTCTGCAAAAATAAATTTTTTACTCAATTATGCAAGTCTTTTTCAAGAAATATAAAATCAATATTCAAAGGACTTAATTATTTTCCCCCGGAATCCACTTTATTTCCTCTATTGATAAGTCTTTGGATAACTTTCGTGCCAAAACAAAAAGATAGTCAGAAAGACGGTTTAAATACTTTAAAATGTCATTATTAATGTTTTCTTCCTCGTTTAATTCAACAGAAAGTCTTTCAGCACGTCTACAAACACATCTTGCTATGTGACAAAATGATACAGATTGATGTCCACCAGGTAAAATAAAATGTGTCATCTGGGAGAGATCTTGTTCCATGAAATCTATATCCTTCTCTAAAAAAAGAATTGATTTTTCATTAATTTTAGGAATGTCTAACCTTTCCTTTCCATTTTTTAGAATTTCCTTTTCTGGAGGTGTTGCCAACATTGCTCCTAAAGTAAATAATTCATTTTGAATTTTTAATAATGTTTTTTTTATATTGTCTGATATTTCTTGATCCTTAATCAAACCAATATAGGAGTTTAATTCATCTACAGTTCCATAACTTTCAATCCGTAAATTATATTTTTTCACTCTAGTTCCTCCAAATAGAGCTGTCGTTCCATTATCACCAGTTTTTGTATATATTTTCATTTTAAATTAGTTTAATAGTTCTGAAATTTCAAAGTTAAACAATCAGAGAGTTTTTACTCTTATTTTAAAATCTTCTTTTTTTTGTTCTTTTCTAAAAAAAACTAATCCGAAATAAAAAAGATCTACTGTCACACTTACTCTTGAATCTTGTTTAATCTTAGTCCATGAATCAATCATTTCTTTACTGTTGTATATTTCATTAAATATAAATAAAGAATCATTATTAATTTTGCAAAGACAATTTTCGAATAGAGGCAAAGTTTTTTTTGGCTCATTATTACTAAATAGAATAATATCAAAATGTTTATCAATGTTTTTAAATCGATTTTTCAAAAATAAACTATCAGATATGTTAATATTTTCTTGACAATTATCAATAGATATAATTTTTGAATTATTGAAACCAACTTTCATTGCTAATTTAGCGAATCCTAATGATTTTCCTATCTCTAAAATATTTTTTGGTTTAAAATACTGTGATAATAGAATTAGAATTTCTGCTTTCTTAGTTGTTATTTCATTATTTATAAATCCATCTTCAATTTTTTTTTTAGTTTCTTTATAATAATTTAGATATTTTTTATTAGTTTTTTTATACAAGCATTTTGTTATTAAATCATAGATAAAGGGCGAATGAACACCATGTTGGTTTCTTGATTTAAGAAGAAATTTCAAATAGCGTAGATTTTTAATAAACATTTATTTTATATTAAAGGCGTAAAAAAGTGTTCTAATTACCTGTTTCTTGTCCATTTAAATAAACAGTATCAATTACACTATCTCCAAAATTATAAGGTATAAATCCATAAGAAGGAATTTCTTTAGTAATAAAAAAGTTTGCTAATTTTCCAATACTAATACTGCCTACCTCATTAGATAAGTTCATTGCAAATGCACCGTTTATAGTTGCTGCATTAATAGCTTCTTCGGGTGTCATTTTCATTTTTATACACGCAGTAGCAACTACAAAGTTCATATTACCAGATGGGGAAGACCCAGGATTGTAATCTGTTGCTATTGCCAATGGTAAATCAGAGTCAATAATTTTTCTTGCAGGAGTATAAGGTATACTTAAAAAATAAGAACAAGTAGGTAAAGCAACAGGCATCGTTTTAGAGTTTTTTAAAGATTTTAGATCATCATCTGTTAATACTTCTAAGTGGTCAACAGTTAATGCATCATTATTTACTGAAACCTTTACGCCTCCAATAGAATTAAATTGATTTACGTGAACCTTTGATATGAGACCATATTTCTTTCCAGCCGCTAAAATTCGTTGAGTATCTTTCAAGTTAAAGTACCCAATTTCACAAAATACATCAATAAAATCAGCTAAACGATCTTCTGATATTCTAGGTAGCATTTGATTTATAATTAAATCTAAATACCCATCTTTATCTTTTTTAAATTCATTTGGAATAGCGTGTGCTCCTAAGAATGTAGCTCTTATAGGTATGGGTAGATTTTTCTTTAATCGATTTATAACTCTCAGCATTTTTAGTTCAGAATCAATTGTTAATCCATAGCCAGATTTTATTTCAAGAGCACCAGTACCTAAATTAATTACTTCTTTTACTCTTTTTAAAGATTGTTTATATAAATCATCTTCAGAAGTTTCTTGTAGTTTTTTTGCTGAATTTAAAATTCCTCCACCGTTTTCTGCAATTTCTTCATAGGATAGGCCATTAATTCTATCGATAAACTCTTGCTCTCTATTTCCAGCATAAACAATATGAGTATGAGAATCACACCATGAGGGTAGTATCATTTTATCGGTACAATCAATAGTTTGATCTACATCAAAATCTTGAAGTTCCTCCATAGTGCCAAAACTTTTAATTAATTCATTATCTATTAATAAAAAAGCATTTTTGATTGTTGGTAAATTATTCATTTCTTTTCCAGAGACTTTTTTAATTGTTACATCTCTAACCTGAATAAGTTCTTTTATATTGATGAATAATTTGGTCATAAAAATTGATTAAATTTGCTAAACAAATTTACATAAAAGATTGGGAATGTTACAGAAAAATGAATACTCACCTTATTTTGACCAATACATTCAATTGATTCCAGTTCAGAATTCGTCAATTATTGAATGTTTAGAGAGATCTCAAATAGATTTTGATACCATACTAAGAAATATTTCGATAGACAAACAAGATTATGCCTACGCAAATGATAAATGGACATTAAAAGAATTAATTCAACACATTATAGATACAGAGAGAATTTTTTGTTATAGAGCGCTCTGCTTTGCTAGAAATGACAAATCTTCTTTACCAGGTTTTGACCATGATCTTTTTGTTGTTAATGGTAATGCTAATCAATTAAATTATTTTGATTTATTAGATGAAATGTCTACTCTAAGAAAAAGTACTATTCAATTATTCACAAGTTTTTCAGATGAAGTATTATTAAGATCAGGAATCGCATCTGAAAACGAAATATCTGTAAGAGCCTTAGGATATTTGTTTTCAGGACATCAAATGCATCATTTAAACATAGTAAGAGAAAGGTATATTTAAAATAATAACTATTGGATATGGCCTCTATTTAGTTAGATCTATCCGAAAAGTTAGCCCAAATAAATACTAAAACAAACTAATTTTTTTAAGTCTAAGAATGAAAGTTTGATTATTTTTATAAAATAAATAACATCTTAAGCTATTTTACGTTTAAAATTTAAATAGAAAAATATGATTCACAAAACATTTCCATTAATATTAATAATTATTTCCTTAATATTATCAAGCTGTAGTAATAGTAAATTTGATATAGCTAAAGGTAAAGTTGGTCATATAACGACAAATACTACTATTAATGATTTAGAAAAATTATTTTTTAAAGATTCGATTGTAAAAAATTTAAGTGAAGGAGCAACGGGTTATAATTATTTACAAGACGACGATGAATATTTGATTTTTGAAAAAGGAGGTAACCATTTACTTACTATAATACCAAAAGAACAATTAGATTCAACTTCTACTATTAAAAGTATCGAGGTATTAGATTCTAGATATTCTTCTGAAAACGGACTTTCTCTTAACTCCAACTTTTCTGAAATAAGATTAAATACAAATATTAGTAAAGTAGAAACATCATTCTCTTCTGCGACTTTATTTATTAATGATTTAAACGCTACTATAGCAATTGATAAAGAGGAATTAGGGTTAAAGGAGTTTAGTGTAGAAAAAGTAACTTTAGATCAAATACCAGATTTAGCCAAAATGAAATCTTTTGTAGTTTGGTTTAATTAAATTAACCCTTTCATAATTAAATTTAGTATGAAAAAATATCTTGTACAAAAATCTCCATTTATTGTGCCAACAGATGATGGTAAAATTATTGAAGAACATTTTGGAAAATCTACTAATGATAATAATGATGTTAGTATTGCTCACATGACTGCTCCACCAGGTTGGAAAGAACCTTTTCAAACTCCAGAATTCGACGAATATACTTATATAATAACAGGTAAAAAACAATTTATTATTAACAAAGAAAGGATAGTTTTAAAAGCTGGGGAATCAATTAAAATTAAAAAAAATACTCGAGTTCAATATTCAAACCCTTTTGATGAAAAATGTGAGTATTTAGCAATTTGTTTACCAGCCTTCTCGATTGATTTTGTGAATAGAGAAGATGACTAATTTTTTTCCCTAGATAGAAAAAAGGGTAAATAGATCAATAAGAATAGTGGAATTACTATAAGTTCAACAACAAAGACATATTGAGGCCAATCTCCGAATAGATCTAATAAAGTAGCTGCATCAGGTTTTCTATTTGTATAAAAATAGTTAGAGCCTAGAAAATAATTTAGTACAAACATTAAAACCATGTATACCTGCATTCCTAAAAATGATTTTCCTACACTTTTTAGAGAAGGTCTCATTTTATATATAAAGGTCGCAAATAACATGAAAATAACTAATCCTGCATGAACAAACCAATATCTAAAAAAAGGGAAATTTAAATAATTATATTCATCAGGAGTAATTAATGATTGCAAAGTACCGGCAAAGATTAGAAATAAGAAAATTTCATAATATAAAAACTTTCTTGTGAACGAGAGTAAAGGTATAATTATCCCTAAAAAACTGCAAAGATGAAGAGGTAAGTCTTCTTGATAATTAAAATCACCTTTATATATTTTTAAAAATATTCCAAAAATAATTGTGATAGAAATTGAAAGAGCAAATATATTTCCAATTCTAATTTTAGTTAACTCCTTTTGTTTTTTTGTCCATAATATTAATATAATACCAAAACTAATTACAAACATAACTACACATAAATGCTGAGAAGTGAATGGAATAAAGTCTGTATTTTCTTTAAGGAAAAAGTCGTTCAAATTATTATATTAATTTCTTACAATATAGAAAAAATGATTTTAAAGATTATTTATTAGATCTTTCACAAGCTAGTAATGTGTTTTTTAGTAACATAGCAATAGTCATGGGTCCGACTCCACCAGGAACTGGAGTAATAAAATTGGCTTTTTTAGAAACTTCGTCAAAATCAACATCTCCTAATAATCGATAACCACTTTTTTTAGAAGAATCTCCAACTCTAGTAATACCAACATCAATTACTGTAACATTATCTTTAACCATATCTGATTTTAAAAATTCTGGAATTCCAATTGCAGCAATAATTATATCTGCTTGAAGTGTAAGTTTTTTCAGATTTTTACTTCTACTATGACACATCGTAACGGTAGCATTCCCAATTTTTCTTTTTTGTGATAGTAAAATACTCATTGGACTACCGACAATATGGCTTCTACCAAGAACAACTACATGCTTTCCAGAAGTTTGAACATTATATCGATCAAGTAGTTCTAATATTCCAAAAGGAGTTGCAGAAATAAATGTTGGTAAATTTAATGCCATTTTCCCAACATTTGTTGGGTGAAACCCATCTACATCTTTGTTAGGGGCTACAGCCATTAATATTTTTTGTTCATCTATATGTTCAGGTAATGGTAACTGAACTATAAAACCGTCTATATCTTTATCAACATTTAATATAGCTATTTCATTTAATAAATCTTCTTCTGTTGTATTTTCAGTTAATCTAATTAGAGTTGATTCAAAACCGACACGTTCACAAGCTTTTACTTTTGCATTAACATATGTTATACTAGCTCCATTACTTCCAACAATTATTGCTGCTAGATGAGGTGTTTTTCTTCCTCTATTTTTTAGTTCTCTAACTTCTAGAGCAATTTCTTCTTTAATATCTGCTGCAGTTTTTTTTCCGTCTAATAAAATCATTTATTTATAATTATTTATTGTATTGTAATTCTAAATTGATATAAATTATTTTTATTTCATTCCTTTCATCATTTGCATCATCTTTTTTCCACCACCACCTTGCATCATTTTCATCATTTTACTCATTTGATCGAACTGTTTCATTAACTGATTCACTTCTGTTATACTAGTTCCAGCTCCTTTTGCAATTCTTTTTTTCCTACTTACGTTAATTGTAGACGGTATAGTTCTTTCTAAAGGAGTCATAGAGTGAATGATAGCTTCTACTCCCTTAAATGCATCATCGTCTATATCAACATCTTTCATAGCTTTACCAGCGCCTGGAATCATTCCAACTAAATCCTTCATACTCCCCATTTTTTTGATTTGTTGGATTTGACTTAAAAAGTCATCAAAACCAAATTGGTTTTTAGCTATTTTTTTCTGAATTCTCCTAGCTTCCTCTTCATCATATTGTTCTTGAGCTCTTTCAACCAAAGAAACAACATCCCCCATCCCTAAAATACGATCTGCCATCCTTTCTGGATAGAAAATATCGATAGCATCCATTTTTTCTCCTGTACCAATAAATTTAATTGGTTTGTTAACAACAGATTTAATAGTTAAAGCTGCACCACCACGAGTATCACCATCTAGTTTTGTTAGAATTACTCCATCAAAATTTAATATATCGTTAAATGCTTTTGCAGTGTTTACGGCATCTTGTCCCGTCATAGCATCCACTACAAATAACGTTTCTTGCGGATTGATAGCTTTATGAATATTAGAAATTTCAGTCATCATTTCTTGATCTACTGCTAAACGTCCGGCAGTATCAATGATGACTACATTTTTACTATTATTTTTTGCATGTTTAATTGCATTCTTAGAAATTTCAACGGGATTATTATTACCTATTTCTGCATATACTTCAACACCAATTTGTTCACCAACAACTTGTAATTGATTAATAGCTGCAGGTCTATAAACATCGCAACCCACCAACAAAACATCCTTCGATTTTTTAGTTTTTAAATAATTAGCTAATTTTCCTGAAAAAGTAGTTTTTCCAGACCCTTGTAAACCAGACATTAAAATTATTGTAGGAGATCCACCCAAATTGATACCAACTGTTTCTCCGCCCATCAATTCGGCAAGCTCGTCTTTGACTAACTTTACCATTAATTGACCCGGGTTTAGCGTAGTTAAAACATCTTGACCTAGTGCTTTTTCTTGAACTCTTTTAGTGAATTCTTTAGCAATTTTAAAGTTAACATCTGCGTCTAATAGTGCTCTTCTAACTTCTTTTAATGTTTCGGCTACGTTAACTTCTGTAATTTTTCCGTGACCTTTTAGGGTGTGAAGGGCTTTATCTAGTTTATCACTTAAATTATTAAACATAATTTGAATTCTTTTTTGGGATTACAAATATAAAAATTACTCTTCGCTTATAAAAGCTTAGTCGGCTATAATAGTAAGTAATTATTTTATAAAATTAAAATTTTATTCATTAGGGATAAATAACAAAGCAGCTCCATTTATACAATGTCTTTTACCTGTTGTTTTTCTTGGGCCATCATCAAAAGAATGTCCCAGATGACTCCCGCAGGTATAACATTTTAGCTCTGTTCTTGCATAGCCAATTTTATAATCAACATCTAATTCTACATTCTCCTTTATAGCTCTGTCAAATGAAGGCCAACCAGAACCAGAATCAAATTTATTTTCAGATCTATATAATTTTGAGTTACATGCTGCACAAACATAAACTCCTTTTTTAGAGATCTTATTTAATGGACTAGAATATGCTTTTTCAGTTCCAGATTCTCGAAGAACATAATATTGTATTTTACTTAATTTTTTCTTCCATTCAGTATTAGTTTTGTTTACAGGGTATATTTTTTCAGCTTGCTTCTTTTGCGCATTAGTTGAACAACTAATAAAAAAAAGGATAGTTATAATACCAACAATATTTTTCATTATTTTTTATTTTGAATTACTTTCGATAAAGTTTATAGTTTTATTAATAATATTTTGATCTCTTAAGATTCTAGTATGACCTAAGCCATTTGAAATTAATATACTTCCATTTATTAAATTTTCCTTAATATTATATGCACAGCTTACATCTACATCATTATCTTTTTCGTCATGAACTACTAATGTAGGTGTTTTATTTTTCTTTACTATTTTGTGTAATGCAAAATTAGAGATATTAATCTGCCATTTTTTTTGAAGATATTGTATTAGTTTTTTAGAAATAATTCTTTTTAAACCCAAATCTCTTATAAAATTAGATATTATATCTTCAATTTTATCTCCAGCACCAATAGTGACTATAGTTTTAAACATTTCTTTATTAGCATTAGTGTTAACAATTGCCATACCACCAAAAGAATGACCGATAGCACTTTCAAATGGTCCAAATTCTTTATTAATAGCAGTAATAGTTTTAATATATTCTATCATATTAGTAGTTCTTCCTGAAGATTTACCGTGTGCTGGAGCATCAAAAGAAACTACCATAAAACCTTTTTCTAATAATTTATTGGCAATCATAAATAGCTGAGTTCTTCTTCCGGACCAGCCATGGGCTAAAAGCACTTTTTTATCCGAGAACCCATAACTTAAGATGTGAATGTTTTTATTGATCTCAGGAATGAATAAAAATCTCTTTTGTGAGCTTTCATCCATAGCGATTTCTCTTTTTGGAGTTTTAAAATTAATAGGAGTTACAAATAATTTTGAAGCAAATATAACTACTAATTTATGTGAAATAAATTGTAATAATCTAGCAAAAACTAAAACTAGTTTAGGAATTTGTATGCTTGGCTTTAAAACTTTAGCTTTAGTATTTACGCTCATTAACGATTTGATTTATAAAACGTAAAACATTTACAACAAAATTAATTTAAAAATTTAAATAATTACTTACTATTTTAGTATTTATCTATTTGTGATCTTAAGTTTTACTAGCTTAATAGAAAAAAAAACTTTTAGTATATTGTCTGCTGTTAATAAAAATAAAAATTATGTTAAAAATTGGAGATAAAAAGTTAATAAAAGCATGGGTATTTTATGATTGGGCTAACTCTGCTTACTCTCTAGTAATTACTACTGCTGTTTTTCCATTGTTTTATAGTGCCATTACGGATGGTAAAACTGTCATTTTTTTAGGGATGGAATGGGACTCTCCAGCTACTTTATATAGTTATGCTCTTTCATTCTCTTTTTTAGTAGTAGCAATTTTGTCTCCAATTTTGTCTGCTATCGCAGATTATAAAGGAAACAAACTACAATTCATGAAGTTTTTTTGTTGGCTAGGAGGTATATCTGTAATGTCAATGTATTTTTTCGAAGATTTAAATACTACCTGGATAGGTATTGTTTGTGTAATTTTTGCAAGTATTGGATTTTGGGCAAGTCTTGTTTTTTATAACTCTTATTTACCTGAGGTTGCTCACCCAGAAGATCAAGACGCTATAAGTGCCAAAGGTTTTATGTACGGTTATGCAGGTTCTATTATATTATTGATTTTTTGTTTAGGAATGATTTTAGCTCCAGAAATGTTTGGTTTTGATTTGAGCATTTCTAATACAATTCTTTTAAATGGGAGTGAAGCAGATATTGAATCGGCACTAGAAACCACTAAAAATATAGCTACTTTAAAAGCAATGAGAATTTCTTTTATATTGGTAGGTATTTGGTGGATAGGTTTTGCACAAGTAACTTTTAAAAAATTACCTAATAATATTCATAATAGAAAACCAGAAAAAGATTTCATTTGGAAAGGTTTTAAAGAGTTGAAAAAAGTTTGGCTTGAGTTAAAGCATTATCCAACATTAAAAAACTTTCTAATTGCATACTTTTTACTTAGTGTAGGGGTACAAACTATAATTCTATTAGCAACTATTTTTGGTTCTTCAGAATTAGGTTTAGGAACTACCAGTTTAATTGTTACCGTCTTATTAATTCAATTTATAGCAATTTTTGGAGCTTATATTTTTGCTAAAATCTCTAAGAGATATGGCAATTTTAAGGCTATAAAAATCACGTTATTTATCTGGATTATAGTTTGTTTAGCTGCTTTTATGTTAGAAAAAGACCTTCCAGGTGTAGAAAATTATTTTTATGCTTTAGGTGGTCTATTAGGCTTGGTTTTAGGAGCAATACAGTCTTTAACTCGATCTACCTATTCTAAACTATTACCTAATACTGAGGATAGTACAACATATTTTAGTTTTTATGGTGTTACCGAAAAAATTTCGATTGTCTTAGGAACTTTTGTATTTGGATTTTTAATATATTTAACAGATTCTATGCAATGGAGCGTATTATCTTTAGGATTGTTTTTTGTGGCTTCCTTAATAGTTCTAAGTAGATTGAAAAGTACTGATCATGTATATTAATAAAATACTTTTCGAATAAAAATAAAGACAAAAATTAATACAGAATACCCTACAAAAAAAGGAATTATAAAATTTTTTAAGTCCATCACTAAAAGGATACTTATTATAAGAAGTTGAAAGCCTAAGCCAAAAGTAGAAATTAATGTCATTAACCAATTAGGAAATGGTCTACCTTTTGAAGCATTTCTATCAAGAGCATAAATGATTCTATCAAAAAGGCCATATAATATTTTATATAGGAAGAAAAGAATGTTTACGTTTTTTTGTTTTTCTCCCTTTAAGGCGATAGGTGTATCGTATTCAAACACTCTGCTTGTTGTATCTCCCCCAAATCTGTTTCTTAAAATCACATAATAATAATTATATAAAGTTCCTTGTAATTGAATTCCAAAAAATGCTAGTAAAGTCAATTGAATACTCACTTCAGTTAGTTGCCACAAAGTTATAAATATAATAAAGTTTAGAATAATATCTGATACTGAATCTAAGTAACGACCGGTATATGATGGTGTTTTTTTTATTCTGGCCAATTCACCATCTGCTGCATCTAAAATAGATTTTAGAATTAGAAAAAACGCTGCTGCCCAATAGTAACCTTCAACTATGCAATACACTCCGAGTAGACCAGAAATAATAAATGCTATAGTAACATCTACGGGTGTAAACTTTGAATGCTTTAGCGACTTTGCTATAATTCTGGCAATTGGTCTACCATAATCTGACAAGTCAATAAATTGGTAATCATTAGGTAACTTAGACATAAATGCTTTTGATAGTGAGCATTTTTATCATCTTTAAAAGATATAAAACACCACAATATGATTTCTGAGCAAAAGTAAAAAAAGCATTACAATAAAGTAATGCTTTTTGTACAATTATTTAATAGTATTGTTAAATAGTGAAATTAACTCCTAACACAATATTTCTACCTTGGTTAAAAATAGCATCATACTTTAATCTAAAATTTTTATTTAATTCCAAGTTATTTTTTCCTCCTAATTCTCATATTCAACATTTCTACCCCTAAAGAAAAAGCAATTGCAAAATATAAATATCCTTTCGGTATTATACCCACCGACTGCCCAAAAATATTTGCATGAGATAGATGAGCTCCTTCCGCTATTAACATAAAGCCAATTAATATTAAAAAAGCTAAACCCAGCATTTGTATAGTTGGGTGATTACTTACAAAATCCCCTACAGGGTTGGCAAACAATAGCATAATACCCATTGATAAAATAACAGAAAAAATCATAATAATCATTGCACCATTAACACCATTAGTCATTCCTACAGCAGTTAATATAGAGTCAAAAGAAAATACAATATTTATTAATGAAATTTGAATTATTGCCTGTTTAAGAGTGTATGCTTTTTTTGGAATTTCACTAGTCATATCTTCTTTTTTCCCCTCTACTTTATGATGAATTTCTTGAGTACTCTTATATAAAAGGAATATACCACCTCCAAATAGTATTAAGCTTTGACCTGTGAATCCAACTTGAATCCAACTCAGGTTAATTGTCCAAATAGGCGCTTTCATCGCGATTAAAAAAGAAATTCCAAACAAAAGAATAATCCTTAATAACATAGCTAGTACAAGGCCGATATTAGTTGCTTTTTTTCTTTTTTCTTTAGGTAATTTATTTGCTGCGATAGATATAAATATGATATTATCTATACCTAAAACAATCTCTAAAAAAGTTAATGTTAAAAGAGCAATCCAAGTATCTACTTGTAAAAATATTTCCATTCTATTTTATTTTATAAATAGTTCCTTTTTTTGAAAACTTAGAAAACCCAATTTTTACAGTAAAATCATATGAGCCTTTTTTAATCTTATTAATTTGAACAAACATAGGATCTTTTTGTAAATCGTTCTTAGGATTTATATATCGTAAAGTATAGAAAAAATTATTTTTCCAATTTATAGATAATGTATCTATTTCGTTGCCATGTTTGCTAATTTGAAGACTATCTGTTCTAATAATAGTTTCTTTAACAAATCCTTTTCCAGAAGGAATTTCAAACAGGCCAGTTTTAAATTGATCTGAATTATCTTTAATTTCTGAAGAACATGATGAAAATAATATAAAAAAAACTAGGAGACTAAATATGTATTTCATTAAATTCCTGTATAATTTGCTGGCGTAATTACCTTTAATTCTTCTTTAATTTCTAACGAAACGTCAAGAGTATCAATAAAAGTAGCGATTGATTCCTTATTAATTGTTTCGTTTGTTCTTGTCAATCCTTTTAATGCTTCGTATGGGTTAGGATACGCTTCTCTTCTTAATATAGTTTGAATTGCTTCTGCTACAACAGCCCAATTATTCTCTAGGTCTTGCGCAAACTTGTCTTTGTTTAATAATAATTTATTTAAACCTTTTAAAGTGGATGTAAACGCAATAATAGTATGACCAAACGGAACACCTATATTTCTTAAAACAGTACTATCAGTTAAATCTCTTTGTAATCGAGAAATAGGTAATTTTGCGGAAAAATGCTCAAAAATAGAATTTGCAATACCCAAATTACCTTCAGAATTTTCAAAATCAATAGGATTTACCTTGTGAGGCATAGCAGATGAACCAACTTCACCCGCTTTAATTTTTTGTTTAAAATAATCCATAGAAACATATGTCCAAAAATCTCTATCTAAATCTAAAATAATTGTATTAATACGTTTTAAAGCATCAAATAAAGCAGCTAAATGATCATAATGTTCAATTTGTGTTGTCGGAAAAGAATGATATAATCCAAGTTTTTCCTTTACAAATGTATTTCCAAACTTTTTCCAATCAATATTTTTATAGGCTACTTTATGAGCATTAAAATTACCAGTTGCACCACCAAATTTTGCAGCATAAGTGATACTATCTAAAAATTTAAATTGTTCTCTTAACCTAACAACAAAAACATCTATTTCTTTTCCAAGTCTAGTTGGAGAAGCTGGCTGACCATGGGTTCTAGCGAGCATAGAAATATCCTTCCATTCGATTACTAATTCTTGTAGTTTTTCTAAAACTTCTAAATAATTAGGTATATATATATCATTCATTGCTTCCTTGACAGATAAAGGAATAGCTGTATTATTAATGTCTTGAGAGGTCAGGCCAAAATGAATAAACTCTTTAAATTTTTGTAAATTAAGGCGATCAAATTTTTCTTTTATAAAATATTCGACAGCTTTTACGTCATGATTAGTTATTTTTTCAATATCCTTAACCTTTTGAGCGTCAAGGGATGTAAAATCTATATAAATTTTACGCAATTCATTAAAAAGAGACGTATCGAAATCTACTAATTGAGGTAACGGAATTTCGCACAATGCAATGAAATACTCAATCTCTACTCTAACTCGATATTTAATTAAAGCTTCTTCCGAGAAGTAGTCTGCTAAATTCGCTACTTTATTTCTGTAACGGCCATCAATAGGGGAGATAGCATTCAATTTTGTTAGTCTCATCTTTAAATTCTGTTGTTAACTACAAAAATAAGTATTACATTATAATTTATTCAATAAAAGTTAAAAAATTCATTCTTTTAAAGTAGATAGTTCTTTATATATTTACACCTTCAAAAATAAATAATGAAAAGAGTAGTTGTTGGTCTTTCTGGTGGAGTAGATAGTAGCGTTACAGCTTATCTTCTTAAAGAGTTAGGTTACGAAGTTATTGGCCTTTTTATGAAAAATTGGCATGATGATTCTGTCACTATTTCAAATGAATGTCCATGGTTAGAAGATAGTAATGATGCAATGATCGTGGCGGAAAAACTAGGTATTCCTTTTCAGGTTGTAGATTTAAGCGAACAATATAAAGATCGTATAGTAGATTATATGTTTGCTGAATATGGAAAAGGAAGAACTCCAAATCCAGATATACTTTGTAATAGGGAGATAAAGTTTGATGTTTTTATGGATATTGCCCTAAAATTAGGAGCAGATTACGTCGCAACGGGTCATTATTGTAGAAAAGACGAAGAAGTTATTAATGGAAATTATATTTTTAAGCTTCTAGCTGGAAAAGATATAAATAAAGATCAATCTTATTTTTTATGCCAATTATCTCAACAGCAGTTAACAAAAGCATTATTTCCTATTGGCGAACTAACAAAGCCAGAAGTAAGAGAAATTGCGAAAAGAGCCGGTTTAATTACAGCAGAGAAGAAAGACTCTCAAGGGTTGTGTTTTATCGGTAAAGTACGTTTACCTGAATTTTTACAACAAAAATTAGATCCTAAACAAGGCGTAGTTGTAACAATACCATCTAATTATTCAGAATATATTAAGCAAATTCCAAAGTTTGAAAGTAAAGAGGCAGAATTACATTATTTTTCTTCTAAATTTTCTTATAAGAAAACTGACGGAAAAATAGTTGGTATGCACCAAGGAGCTCACTATTTTACAAAAGGACAACGTAAAGGATTAAATATTGGTGGTACAAAAGAAGCGCTTTATGTCATAGATACCGATGTTTCACAGAATATAATATACACAGGGGAGGGAAAAAATCATTCAGGTCTATATAGAAAAGTATTATTTGTTTCTAACGACGAAATCCATTGGGTTCGTCCAGATTTAACCTTAAGGCCTGGAGAAAATATGAAAGTACAAGCAAGGATTAGATATAGACAAGACCTAGAAATAGCTACATTATATAGGTTTGAAAGTGGTTTATATGTTTCTTTTAAAAACAAACAATCTGCTATTCAAGAAGGACAGTTTGTTGCTTGGTACTCTGGAGATGAATTATTAGGTTCCGGAGTTATTTCATAATTTAGCTTTATGATAAATAAAATTACTCAGCTTTTTAAAATAGAATACCCTATAATTCAGGGGGGTATGATTTGGGTTTCAGGCTGGAAATTAGCTTCAGCAGTATCTAACTCTGGAGGATTAGGTTTAATAGGTGCTGGTTCAATGTACCCAGAAGTACTGCGAGAGCATATTCAAAAATGCAAAAAAGCAACTCAAAAACCTTTTGGTGTAAATGTGCCAATGCTATACCCAGATATTGAAAAAATAATAGATATTATAGTTGAGGAAGGTGTAAAAATAGTTTTTACTTCTGCAGGAAACCCTAAAACATGGACCTCATTTTTAAAAGAAAAAGGAATTATAGTTGTACATGTAGTAAGCTCTGTTAAGTTTGCTTTAAAAGCTCAAAACGAAGGAGTAGATGCCATCGTATGTGAAGGTTTTGAAGCTGGTGGTCATAATGGAAGAGAAGAGTCTACTAGTTTTACCTTGATTCCAATGGTGAAAAAAGCAATAACAATTCCTGTAATTTCTGCAGGTGGTATTGCCTCTGGTAAAGGAATGTTAGCTGCTATGGTTTTAGGTGCTGATGGTGTTCAAATCGGAAGTAGGTTTGCTGCAACAATAGAATCCTCTGCTCATCAAAAATTTAAAGAATCAATTTTAAAAGTTAAAGACGGAGGCACAGAGTTAACATTAAAACAGTTAGCACCTGTTAGATTAATTAAAAATGAATTTTATAATCAAATCCAGGATTTATATCAAAAAAAGCCTTCTAAAGAAGAACTTAAGAAATTATTAGGAAGGGGTAGAGCAAAAAAAGGGATGTTTGAAGGAGATTTATTTGAAGGTGAGCTAGAAATTGGACAAATTGCAGGAATTATTGATGAAATACTACCAGTAAAAAATGTTTTTGAAGAGATTCTAAATGAATTTAATACCTCTAAGTTGTTGTTTATTAGTAGCTAATAGTGATTTCTGTTTTTTTTATTAAAATGTGTGTTTTTTAATTTAATGATATTATATTTGCATTTCATAAAATGTTGTTAGTAATTAAATTAACAGCACAATAATTTTTTTAAAATGAGTAAAGGAACCGTAAAATTTTTCAATGAATCTAAAGGATTTGGATTTATAACAGAAGAAGGATCAGAAAAAGAACATTTTGTACATGTTTCAGGTTTAATCGACGAAATTCGTGAGAATGACGAAGTTGAATTTGACTTACAAGATGGTAGAAAAGGATTAAACGCAGTAAATGTAAAAGTAATTTAATATATACTTATTTAATTTTTAATGAAAAATCCTGCAATTTGCGGGATTTTTTATGCTCTTTATTCAACAGGAATTTTAATCTCATATATTTTTTTTGACTTATTATTTAGTTTGTTTTCTCTTAACCACGGATTATGAGTTTTCAGTTCTTTATAATTGATTCCAAATTTCTTAGCAAATAAAGCGATATTGGTAATTGTAGAATCTACAATTATTTTTTTTGTTTTTCGTAATGTGTATAGATCTTCTTTTTCAAATTTAAAACCATAACTCTCTGGATTAGTCAAAACTTCTTTTAAAGCGATTATCCTAAAAACATATCTTTCTGTTTCATCTGGTAATAGTGCATCATAATAATTAGAAACTTCTTGATTTTTTAATTGTTTGGCTACTCCATAATTCCCTGCATTATATGCAGCAGCAGCCAATGTCCAAGAGCCTAAGCGAGCTTTTGATTTTTTTAAATATTCAGCAGCAACTTTTGTTGATTTCTCAATATGATACCTTTCATCAACATTTTTATTAATTTCTAAACCATATTCTTTACCAGTTTTTTTCATAAAATGCCATATTCCTGCTGCTCCTGCAGAAGAGGTTTCGTCAATTAAACCACTTTCTGCAACTGCTAGGTATTTAAAATCATCTGGTATTCCGTATTTTTTCAATAAAGGTTCCAGTATAGGGAAGTACTTATTTGTTCTTTTTAATAATAATAAGCCATTAGATTGCCAATAAGTATTTACGAGTAGTTCTCTATCCATTCTCTCTCTTACATCATCATTTTCTAAAGGAACCCTTTCCCCGGCAAGATTTAAATCATTAGGAAGTTTTAATGCTTGTATTTCATATTTTTCACTTGTATTTTTGGGCTTTTTAATTTCTCTTTTTTGAAAAGAATTAACTAAAAGGAATGTTATAAAAATAATAACAATATAATATAGAAAGTGAGGTGCTCTTTGCATATGATCAATCATTTAATAATTATAAAATTACAAAATTATTAGTACTCTTTCAAGTTAAAATTTAATGAATACAATTCATAATTTTATATTTAAACAAATTCAAAACGAACTAATCCGTCATTATCAATATCTGTCAGGGTAACCTTGTGTAAGGTGTTTATTAATTCAGGATTCCAAGGAGATTTAACTTTTATATAATTTTCTGTAAAACCATAAATATATCCTTCTTTATTTTCACTCTCAAATAATACCGTTAAAGTATTTCCTAATTGTGAGTCATAAAAGGCTCTTCTCTTTTTTGCTGATAATCCCCTTAACATTTTACTACGTTTTGCTCGTACTTTCTTTTGAACCACACCATCAAATTCTACTGCTTCAGTGTTTGGTCTCTCAGAATAAGTAAATACATGTAAATAAGAAATATCTAAATCATTTAAAAAATTATAAGTTTCTAAAAAAAGGGCATCAGTTTCTCCAGGAAATCCAACAATGACGTCAACTCCGATACATGCATTTGGCATGGTTTCTTTAATTTTAAAAACTCTATTTATATAAATATTAGTAAGATAACGGCGTTTCATTTTTTTTAATAATTCATCGCTACCAGATTGTAATGGAATATGAAAGTGAGGAACGAAACTTTTTGAATTAGAAACAAAAGTAATCGTTTCATCTTTTAGTAAATTAGGTTCAATGGAAGAAATCCTAAGACGGTGAATTCCTTCAATTTTATCTAATTCTTTTACAAGTTCTAAAAATGTATGTTCATGTTTTTTATTCCCATATTCACCTTTGCCATAATCTCCAATATTTACTCCTGTTAAAACAATTTCTTTGATCCCTTTTTTGGATATATCCTTTGCATTTTTTAAAACGTTTTTTAAAGTATCAGACCTAGATATTCCTCTAGCTAGAGGAATTGTGCAATATGTACATTTATAGTCACATCCATCTTGTACTTTTAAAAAAGCTCGAGTTCTATCTCCAATTGAATAAGATCCCACATAAAAATCAGCTTCGGATATTTCACAAGAATGGATCTCCCCAATATTATTTTTAGTTAAATCATTTATATAACTAGTTACGTTAAATTTTTCTGTGGCTCCTAAGACTAAATCAACACCGTTTGTGGCTGCTAATTCTTTAGGTTTTAATTGTGCATAACAACCAACGGCTATTAAAAACGCATCTTCATTCTTCTTTAAAGCACTATTTACTATGGATTTAAAGCGTTTATCTGCATTTTCTGTAACAGAACAGGTATTAATTACATAAATGTCTGCTTCTTCTTCAAATCCTACGCGTTTAAAACCTTCATCCACAAAACTTCTGGCTATTGTAGAAGTTTCTGAAAAGTTTAATTTACATCCTAAAGTATAAAACGCTACTTTTTTTTCTGCATTCATTAGTGTACATTTATGCGATGTAAATTTACACTTTTATTGATGATTTTTAAAATCGAAAGGCTACAACTATATAAATTAATTTTGATAATTAATTTTTATTTTAATTAATAATATGCTTTAGTAAATTTATAAATTAAGTGAAAGTAAATGAAAAACATGGTTTCAGAATTTCGAAGTATATTATTTTTATTTTTATTTATGTTTTTTTATTCTTGTAATAAAGAAGTTTCTAAATATAATGATTCTCAAGTTTTTAGATATAATGAACACTCTAATATCAATACACTTGATCCTGCCTTTGCAAAAGATTTAAGAACCATTTGGGCAACAACTCAGATTTTTAATGGATTAGTTCAACTAAACGATTCATTAGAAGTTATGCCAGATATAGCTAAGAAGTGGACTATTTCTAATGATGGAAAAATATATCAATTTCATTTAAGAAGTGATGTCAAATTTCATAAACATATAGTATTTGGAAAGGATAGTACAAGAAATGTTGTAGCTAAAGATTTTGAATATTCTTTTAATAGATTATTAAATCCTAAAGTTGCATCTCCAGGTAAATGGGTCTTAGAATTTGTTGATTCTTTTGTTGCAAAAAATGATACGACTTTTATTGTAAAGCTTAAAAAAGCATTCCCTCCATTTTTAAGTTTATTAACAATGAAATATTGTTCGGTAGTTCCAAAAGAAGCAATCGATCATTTTGGTAAGAAGTTTAGAGCTAACCCAATAGGTACTGGACCATTTAAATTCAAGTTATGGAAAGAAAATATAAAGCTAGTTTTTAGAAAGAATAATGAGTATTACGAATTTGATCAATATGGTGTTAAATTACCTTACTTAGAATCAATAGCGATTACTTTCTTACCAGATAAACAAAGTGAATTCCTTCAGTTTATTCAAGGGAATTTAGATTTTTTAAATAGTATAGATAATTCTTATAAAGATGATATACTTACAAAAAAAGGAAAATTACAATCTAAATACACATCCCAAATAAATATGGTTACAAGTCCTTATTTAAATACCGAATATTTAGGTATTTACATGGATGCTGAAGAAAAAGAAGCTAATTCATTAAGATTAAGAAAAGCCTTAAATTATGGTTTCGATAAAGAGAAAATGGTTTTATATTTAAGAAATGGAATAGGAACACCCGCACTAAATGGTTTTATACCAAAAGGTTTGCCCTCTTTTAATAATATGAAAGGCTATACCTATCAACCTCAAAAAGCGAAAGAATTAATTGACCAATACACCTCAATCTCTGGAAATAATAATCCTAAAATAACGATAAGTACAAATAGTCAGTATTTAGACTTATGTGAATTTATTCAGAGAGAAATGCAAAAAATTGGTTTAGAAGTTGCTATAGATGTTATGCCTCCTTCCACACTAAGAGACCGTAAGGCAAATGGACAATTAAGTGTTTTTAGGGGTAGTTGGATAGCTGATTATCCAGATGCTGAAAACTATTTATTTATTTTTCATAGCAGAAACTTTTCTCCAAATGGGCCTAATTACACACATTACAAAAATGATAAATTTGATTCTTTATATGATAAAGCAATTGAAACTATAGACTCTTATAAAAGATATAAGTTATATCAAAAAATGGATAGTTTACTTATGGAGTCTTCTCCAGTTATACCTCTATATTATGATGAAGTAATTCGATTTTCAAATAAAAAGATTATTAATTTAGGTATAAACCCAATCAATCATTTACATTTAAAGAAAGTGAAAAAGTTAGAATAACGATAATATCAATAGTGTTATGATTTATAAATCACGCTATCTACCAGCTTATTTTTGACATTATAGGGTAATGATCGGAGTAATCCACTGAATAGGTTTTAAAGGTGTTTATAATAGCATTTTTATTAGTGATTATGAAATCTATTCTTGTTGGTAAAAAATAATTATAAGTCTTCCCAAAACCTTTACCAGCGGATATAAATGCATCTTTTTTATTAGATAAAATCTGTTTATAAACCCAAGAATAAGCAGTGTTATTGAAATCACCACTTATAATTATTTTTCCATTCCAATTTTGTTCATGCTCTAAAAACAATTCAGTTTGATATACCTGCTTTTTAAATGACGCACTTATTCTATTTAAAAGTTTCTCAGAATTTTTCTCACCAAAATTTTCTTCATTTGGTTTTATTCGTAAAGACTCCAAATGAAGGTTATAGATTCTAATTGTATCTTTTTCTTTTAAAATATCACAATAAATTATATTGTTACTAGTATTTTTTAAATCTAAAGAACCACTATTTATTATCTTATACTTAGAGTAAATAGCTAATCCATATTCTCCATTTTTTTTCTTTATATATTTATAAGGGAAATTTAATCTTATCTTACTTGATTGATAAAATTCTTGAATTATTAGAATATCTGGATCAATTTCTGCTATGAAATCATATCCGTCCTTATTATTTTTATTATTAAAAAGATCAAATGTTTTTACATTATAACTCATTACTTTTAAATCGTCATTTAAAGAAGAGCTTTTTTCTGATATTTTGAATATAGGAGGTGATAAAAATAAACCTAACGTTAAAAATATAAATGAAATTAAAAATTGTTTTTTAAGTTTAATAACCCAATAAATTAAAAATATTAGATTTAAAATAATTAAAACAGGAACGAATAAACTTAAAACAGCTAATACAGGAAATGATTTTGGAGATAAATATTGCAATGAATATGAAAATAAAAGCAATATTGCTAGTAGTGAATTTATCAGATATAGAACCTTATCTAAAAAGGATAATTTTTTCATATTATCTTTTTCCTTGTTTAAATAAAAAATCCTTTTCAACTTTACTTAGGGTGTCATAACCAGATTTACTAATTTTATCTAAAATAGTATTAATTTGTTTTTGATTTAGAGATGTATTAGTTGTTTTTGGTTCTTTCTTTTTACCAGACTTGTAAACTGTTTTTAATGGATTATTTCTAACTTTATAGAGAGTTGAAAACCAATTAGATATATTTTGATTTTTTTTAGATGAACTATTTAAGTATAGAAGTCCAAAAAGAGCACCACCTAAATGACTAAAGTGACCACCAGCATTATTACTTATTAAACCAACTACATCAATTAATATCCAAATTCCGGCCAAATGCCAAAGTTTTATAAAACCAATAAATCGAAATTTTAATTGGTAGTTCGGCATATGTGAAGCTATACCTATGAATATAGCAGAAATACCAGCGGAGGCACCAACTATTACTGAATCTTCTCCTTTAAATACAGGAAAATAATTTTGGCTAAAAACAAATAATAGTCCACCAAAGATAGTTCCAAAGACATAAAAGGTAAGTAATTGTTTTTGATTAAAATATTCAATAAAAAGGGTACCTATATAATACAAAACAATTAAATTCATTAAAATATGAACAAAATTAGCGTGTAAAAAACCATAAGAAATAATTGACCAGGGTTTATCGAAAAGGGTGTCAGTATTAGACTCTAAAGAAAACCAGTCAATTAATAAATTTGTTTCTCCATTATACAAACCCTGAAAAACTCCAAAGAAGGCAGTAATCATAAAAATCAATATGTTTACAAAAATTAGCTTCTCTATGATATTAGCTTCGTTATATTTTTTTTGAAATAAGTTTATAAAATTCATGCTACGAAGTTTTAAATTGCTTCTTTTTCCAATACCAAATAATTATAAATCCTACAACTGCACCGCCTATGTGCGCAAAATGAGCAATATTACCAATCGAATATTTAGTCACTCCAAAAAATAAATCTCCTAAAATCATTATCGGGATAAAATATTTAGCAGCGATTGGAACTGGGAAAAATAGCAATGCTAATTTAGCATCTTTAAAGTATATGCCAAAAGCAACTAAGACCCCATATACAGCTCCAGAAGCGCCAACAGCAGGAGTGTTGTATAACTGATTCATTGTTTGTAAATTTTCATTTGAATACATTTTAGACGGATTCATCAATTCTAAAATTTCACTTTTAGATATGCCTGTATTCACTAAAGTTTCTAAAGCTTCATTAAATTGATAGTAGTTTACTAGGGTATAAATTAGTCCTGCCCCAATTCCTGCAGAAAAATAGAAAAAAAGAAATTTATTTTTACCCCATATTTGCTCTAAAGGAGTTCCAAAAGCATAAAGCCCATACATGTTAAAAAGTATATGACTAAAACTTCCGTGCATAAACATACTAGTTACATATTGCCAAATACCAAAATGTTCATTTTCAGGAAAATGTAAAGCTAGAATATTAGTTAAATCTATATTTAAATATTGTGGAACAATAAATAAAATAATATTTATTATAATTAATTGCTTTATTCCTTCTGTAATTTTTCCCATAAATTAATTATTGAATATTAAATCAACTTCTTTTAAAGTTAATGTTTTAAAGGTAGATTTTCCAAAAGGAGATATACTAGGCTCTTTACAAGAAAACAAGTCATTTACAAGATTTTCTTGTTCAATTTGAGACAAAATTACACCAGTTTTTATAGCTAATGTCTTAGAAAACGATTTAGCCATTAAATCAAATGGACTAAAACTTGCATCTGGGATTTCAAGGTCAATATCACGAATTAATTCCTCTAAGATTACCGTTATTTGACTTTCTGTTACTGATATAGGTATTCCTTTTATTGTAATAGATGTTTTTGTGAATTCCCCAAAATAAAAACCTGCGTTTTCTAATTCAGTTTTTATTGAATATATAATTTCTATCTCAGATGAAATTAATTGAATATTTATTGGAAATAATAATTGCTGACTATTTGCCTCTTTTACAGTTATACTCTCTAGAAAATCTTCATATAAAATACGTTGGTGCGCTAATGATTGACTAATTAAAACAACACCAGATTTTATTGAGCTTAATAAATATTTTCTTTGAATTTGTAAAGTTTTACCATTTTCTTTAGATGTTTGTTCAACAAATAAAGAAGCTTGTTTTGATTCTTTAGAATCCGTTTCTATATTAACATATAAAGATTCCCAGTTTTCACTAGATACTTGTCTTTTGTATGGAAATCGAATTTCTTTTTGATCTGCTTCTTTAAATGGATTAAAATCAGGGTCTACTTTAATTTTAGGAGTTGATGTAGATTTTTTATTTTTAAAATCATAAGGAATATCTAAGTTCGCATCTCTATTAAAGTCTAATATAGGTGCAACATTATATTGCCCTAAACTATGTTTTATCGTCGCTCTTAAAATAGCATAAAGAGCTTTCTCATTGTCAAATTTAATCTCTGTTTTTGTAGGATGAATATTAATATCAATACTACTTGGTGGTACATTTAAATACAAGAAATAGGAGGGATGACTTGAGAACTCTAATAAGCCATCAAAAGCATTTACAACTGCATGATTTAAGTATGAACTTTTAATAAACCTATCATTCACAAAAAAAAATTGCTCTCCTCGCTTTTTCTTAGCAAATTCTGGTTTAGTAATAAATCCTTGTATAGAAATTAAATCTGTTTTTTCTTTTATAGGAACTAGTTTTTCGTTCATTTTAGAACCAAAAATAGATACAATCCTTTTTCTTAGATTACTGCTTCTCAGATTATATACTTCATTATTATTGTGTTGTAATAAAAAAGAAATAGCCGGATGTGCTAAGGCTATACGTTGAAATTCATCAATTATGTGTCGAGTTTCAATAGTATCTGATTTTAAAAAATTTCTTCTAGCAGGAATATTATAAAATAAATTTTTTACTGATAAACTTGATCCATTAGCAGCAGCGACAAACTCTTGAGAAATAACTCTACTTCCTTCAATTTTAATTTGATTACCTAACTCATCTTTTTTTCGTTTAGTCTTTAGTTCTACATGAGCAATTGCAGCTATAGAGGCTAAAGCTTCACCACGAAAACCTTTGGTATTCAAATTAAATAAATCTTCTGCTTTTCTAATTTTTGAAGTTGCATGGCGTTCAAAGCATAAACGAGTATCTGATGTACTCATTCCTTTACCATTATCTATCACTTGAATTAATGTTTTTCCTGCATCTCTAATAAGTAATTTTATAGAATTAGCATCAGCATCTATTGAATTTTCCATTAGCTCCTTAACAACAGAGGCAGGTCTTTGAACTACTTCGCCAGCAGCAATTTGGTTTGCCACGTGATCTGGTAAAAGTTGAATAATATTTGACATTAATTTTTAAGAAAAATTGATAAATCGAAATCGATGATTAATAAAAAGATAAATATTAAAATACAAATAATAATGATTAGATTTTTATTTACTTTCTGATCCGGATTTTTCAATTCTCCAATAGCATCAGAGAATTTAGATTTTATTCCTTTGTTCGTACCAGTTGTATTTCTAAATTGGTCTAATTTATGTTCTATTTTAAAAGGACTTCCTTCTCCTTTGTAATAACGTGGCTTGTAGTCAAAATTTTTATTTGTACGTTTAAAGAATCCCATAGTTTTCTGATTTAATTGAAATAAATCAATTTTTCACATAATATAAAAGGAATTTCAAATTTACAGAATTAAAAGTAATTTTCTAAAATTGAAATCAAAAGTAAGTGAAGATTTTTTTATTATTTACTAAAAACCAATATTTTCACCTTTTCTGTCAAAGTTTTTTAATGCCGCCATTTTAATTGCTCCCACGGCACATTCAACTCCTTTGTTCCCTAATTTACCACCAGATCGATCAATAGATTGTTGTTTTGTATTATCTGTTAAAACACAAAATAAAACAGGAATATTATATTTAATATTCAAATCTACAATTCCTTGAGTTACGCCCTGACAAACAAAATCAAAATGTTTAGTTTCTCCTTGAATCACATTTCCTATAGCTATTACCGCATCAACCTTTTGGGATTCAATCATTTTCTTACAACCATAAACAAGTTCAAAACTTCCAGGAACTTCCCAAGAAATGATATTATCTAAAGTGGCTCCAGAGTTAATTAATGTTTCTATTACACCTTTTTCAAGGTTTTTAGTAATTTCTGGATTCCATTGAGAAACAACAATCCCAAATCGAAAATATTTCGCATTTGGGATAGCTGCTTTATCATAGTAAGATAAATTTGTTGTTGCCATTTTAAAATTTTTCAGGTTCAGTAATTTCTGTTTTTACTGAAACAGTTTATCGTAAACTATTGTGCATACTTTGCAGCATTGATATATTTATCAGCGTTAATACCTTGTTCTGATTTAGAATATTGCTCTTTTATTTTAGTAAAAAATCTTTCAGCTTTTTTAAAATCTTTTAATTCCATTGCTGTCAATCCTGCTTTCTGTAAAAATAAAGGAGTAGTAAATTCATTATCTCTTTTATTTGCAGCTAGCTGATAATAATCTAGAGCTTGCTTTGGTTGATTAATATCTGCAAATGCGTCACCTATAGCTCCTAAAGCAACAGGACCTAGTAGTTCATCATCTGAATTAAATTTACCTAAATAATCAATAGCTTTATCATATTCTTTTAGTTGTAAGTAGGAAACACCTGCATAATAATTTGCTAGATTTCCTGCTTTTGTACCACTAAATTTTTCAGAAATATCTACAAAACCGTATTTTCCATCTGCACCTTCTAAACCTAAAACAAGTAAAGAATCTACTGAGGAACCGGCAACTGAAGCATTATTAAAATATTTTCTTGGGAAAGCTAATTCGTTAGAAGCATCTAATTCTTGAGGCTCTATAATATATTTATTATAAGCTAATAAGCCTAATAAAATAATAACGATAGTGACCAATCCAATGAATAAAGGCCTACTATTTTTTTCTACCCATTGTTCAGATTTACTAGCAGTATCCTCTAGCGCACTAACCACACTTGCAGTAGTACTTTGCGATTCATCAACTTGTTGTTGATCTAATTTATCTGATGTTTTATATCCTTTTTTCTTGTATGTTCCCATGTTTACTTAAAAAATTAGTGGCGACAAAAATAGTTTTTTTAATTGGATTTTAAAAGCGTATAATTCGCTAAATTTTCAATAATTTGCGAAACATTCTTTAATATTATCATTATTTATGTATTTACAAAAAATTTCATTGGTTAATTTTAAAAATATTGAATCAAAAACTTTTGAATTTCAAGATAAAATCAATTGTTTTGTCGGAAATAACGGTGTTGGTAAAACAAATGTTTTAGATGCAATTTATTATTTATCTTTTGCTAAGAGCTATTTTAATTCAGTTGCAGTTCAGAATATTAAGCATGGAGAGGGATTTTTCATGGTTGAAGGAGATTATCTTTTAAATAACAGACCTGAGAAAATTGTTTGTAGTTTGAAAAGAGGTCAAATGAAAGTTTTAAAAAGAAATGGAAAGAATTATGAAAAATTTTCTGAGCATATAGGCGAATTGCCTTTGGTTATTATTTCTCCAGCAGATAGAGATTTAGTCACAGAGGGTAGTGATACACGACGTAAGTTTATAGACGGTGTAATTTCTCAACAAAATAAAAAATATTTAAATGATTTAATTTCTTACAATAAAGTTTTAAGTCAACGTAATGCTTTGTTGAAATATTTCGCAGCAAATAGAACATTTGATGCACTTAATTTAGCAGTTTATGATGAGCAACTAGCTGATTATGGATCAAGAATTTATACTGTTAGAAAATCTTTTTTAGAGGAATTTATTCCTATATTTAACCAGAAATATGAAGTAATCTCGGGTGACAAAGAAAGTGTCAATTTAATTTACAAGAGTCAATTACATGATCATTCAATGTTAGAAGCTTTGCAAAATTCTTTAGAAAAAGATAAAGTTATTCAGTACACAACTGCTGGAATTCATAAAGATGATTTAAGTTTTGAAATAGGGGACTATTCAATTAAGAAGTTTGGCTCTCAGGGTCAACAAAAATCATATTTAATAGCACTTAAGTTGGCTCAATTTCAATTTATTAGACAACAATCAGAAGTGACACCAATATTATTATTAGATGATATTTTTGATAAATTAGATGAAAATCGTGTTTCTCAAATTGTTGAACTGGTTAACAATGATGAGTTTGGACAGATATTTATTACTGATACCCATCATGAAAGAACAGAAAATATTTTGAAGCAGAGTAATAAACCTTATCATATTTTTAACTTATAATGGCTAAAAGAGAAAACGACTCCTTTTCGGTAAAAGATTTAATGCAGAGTTTTATCAAAGAAAATAATTTGAGTAAAGGAATGCAAAAAATAAAAATTGAAGAAGCCTGGAATAAATTAATGGGTCAAGGAGTCGCTAACTATACTAATTCAGTCCGTCTACAAAATAAAACTCTAATAATACAATTATCGTCATCTGTTTTGAGGGAGGAGCTCGGTTATGGTAAGGAGAAAATTATTAAAATGATAAACGAGGAGTTTGGAGAAGATATTGTTGTTAAGTTGATGTTGATATAAATGTTTGGACTATAGTGGTAAAGCCTCAACTGTTGAGATTTACCGAAAAGATGTTGCAATAATTAAGTAAAAATAAAAACTTTTCACATAAAAAAAACTCATAACTTTAAAGTTATGAGTTTTTTTTATTAAAATATTTTTTTTTAAAATTGTTCTCTTCTAGAAAAATGAAAATTTCCTTCAATATTAGCATTATCGTCTGAATCAGAACCATGAACAGCATTTTCCCCCATAGAGGTAGCATATAATTTTCTAATAGTCCCCTCGGCAGCATCAGCTGGATTGGTAGCGCCTATTAAAGTTCTAAAATCATCTACAGCATTGTCTTTTTCTAAAATTGCAGCTACAACCGGTCCACGTGTCATGAACTCAACTAATTCGCCAAAAAACGGACGCTCATTATGCACAGCATAAAAAGATTCAGCATCTGCTTTTGTCATTTGTGTTTTCTTTAAAGCGACAATTCTAAATCCTGCAGTATTTATTTTTTCTAAAATTGCACCAGTATGACCGTTTTCTACAGCATCTGGTTTAAGCATTGTAAATGTTCTATTTGTTGCCATTATATTCTATAATTTTCGGCAAAAATACATATTTTAATGTTAAAAACAAATTAAGGATAAGTCTGAAATAACTCTTGTAATAATTTGTCATCTTTACCTCGCATTTGCATCGTAATCTTATTGGTATCAAAATCAAATTTTAATATGCCGAAACTAATTTCAGAAACTACATTTTGGACCCTATGTTTATTAGTTTCTGAAGTGAAGTTATCATAGGAATGTGTTAGTCCACTTGAAGTGAAATCAATGAGTGGGAAAGGAAGGTCGAATACTTTTGTTTTTGAAAATTCAGAAATGTGCCTGTCTCCCGATAGTAATAATACCCCTGTCGCTTTACTTTTTTGGATAGTATTTTTAAGTTTTTCAACTTCATGAGGAAAATTCCCCCATGTTTCAAAACCATGTTCAGCAGATAAAACTTGAATACTACTCAAAATTATATTAAAATCTGCAGTAGAATTATTTAATTCTTGGCCTAACCATTTCCACTGAGTTTGTCCTAAAATCGTTCCAATTCCATAAGTATTTGGGGTGAATCTTTTCTTACTGTCTATTGATTTTGTTAATGCTGTTCTAAAATATCTAGTATCTAAAACAATTACTTTAATACTCCCTTTTTCTGTTTTAAAAATTTCGGAATGATAAACTCCCTTTTGGTTTCTTCTTGGGTTATTTTTATTAATATTAAAAAAATCTAAAAATACTTCTTGTGATTCATTTTTTTTAGTAAATTCTTTACCACCATCATTCAAACCATAATCATGATCATCCCAAGTAGCCATGACAGGAATATCTTTTACTAAATCTAAATATCCTTTTTGATTTCTCAAACTTTCATAATCTTCTTTTAATTTATTCATATTATCAGTATCAGAATAAATATTATCACCTCCCCATATCCACAAATTTGGTTCATTTTTTTTTACACTTTTCCATAAAATATTTTCTAAATTTTGATTATTACAAGAACCAAAAGCAATAGTGAAATCGCTTTTGATATTTTTTTTAATATTCTGTGCAAATAAGTAATAAATCACAATAATGATAGTGATAATAACGAAGGGTTTTATTGATTTTCTCATTTTATACTATGTACGTTCCTAACAAAAGTAAATTAATTTTTTTTAGAACAATGTTATTAAATTGTATCTTTGCCTCTTATGATTTTAAAAGGATTTGAAGAGTTAAGAGTTTTCTTAGAAAAAAAAAGAAACATAGTTGTAGTAGGTCATAGGAACCCAGATGGTGATGCTATGGGATCTACTATAGCCTTGTCTAAGTATTTAAGCAAAAAAGGTCATAATGCAACTGTTATTGTTCCTAATGAGTGTCCACAGTTCTTAGATTGGATGCCAGGTTCTGATGAAGTATATCATTTTGACTGGCAAAATACTCAGTCACAAAGAGAAATTAATAACTCTGATATTATATTTTTATTAGATTTTAACGCCTTACATAGAGTTGGTTCAGATATGCAGAATACTCTAGAGAAATATACTAATGATTTTGTAATGATCGATCATCATCAACAACCAGAAGATGTAAAGTATATGTATTCAGACGTTGAAATATGTTCAACTAGTCAAATGGTTTATCAATTTATAGAATTAAATAATGATTTAGATTTAATTAATGCAGATATAGCTACTTGTCTATATACTGGTATTATGACTGATACAGGATCTTTTCGCTTTAGATCTACAACAAGTAAAACCCATAAAATTATTGCAGATTTAATAGATAAAGGAGCTGAGAATGATAAGATTCATAATAATGTTTATGATGCTAATTCTTATAACAGATTATTGCTACTAGGTCAAGCATTAAGTAATTTAAAAATTATCCCAGAAAATAAAACAGCTTTTATTACTCTTACTAGCGATGAAAAAAAACAATTTGATTTTCAAAAAGGAGATACAGAAGGTATAGTAAATTACGCATTATCCCTTAAAGGGATTATTTTTGCTGCAATTTTCATTGAAGATGAAGAACAAAAAATAATAAAAATATCTTTTAGATCAAAAGGTGATTTTTCAGTAAATAAATTTTCAAGAAACCATTTTGAAGGTGGTGGTCATGATAATGCTGCAGGCGGAAAATCTGATTTATGTATGAGCGATACTGTTCTTAAATTCACAAAACTTATAACTAAATATAAAAATGATTTAGAAATTTCTTATGAAGATTAAAGGATTAGTTTTGTTTTTATTATTGAGTTTTGGATGTGAAAAAAATGAGCCAAGGAGACCTATCAATCCTAGGCCTTCAACAACTTTATTTCATCAAACAGCTAAAGAATCAAAGGCTTTAAATCAATTGGAGGTAAAAATTATTGAGGATTATATTTCTAAAGATTCTATAAAAAAATATGAATTATCTAAAAATGGTTTTTGGTATTTTTACAGAAATAAAATTACGCTTAATCAACCAAAACCAAAATACGGAGATGAAGTTATTTTTGAATATGATATATCAGATTTACAAGGAAACATAATTTATGACAAAAAATCTTTAGGAGTAAAAAAATATAGAGTAGATAAAGAAGATTTTATTTCCGCTCTTCAGAAAGGAATAAAGTTGATGAAAGTTGGAGAAACCATTACATTTGTAATTCCTTCTTATCATGCTTTTGGTTTTTCCGGTGATGGAAGAAAAATTAAAATTAGTCAAATAATAAAAAGTACAGTAACATTAATAAATATAAAATAAGATATGAAGATTATGATAATTAAAGTTTTAACATTAGCAACAGTTTTAACAGTTTTAGCTTCTTGCAACAACCAACAAACAGAAAAGAAAATATTAGAAAATGAAGTAGATTCTGTAAGTTATGCGCTGGGTCTAGATATGGCTGTTAAAATTAAATCAAATTGGGACAAAGCTGATGTTAATATATATCAGCAAGGATTCAGGAATGGAATGGACTCTTTGAACCTTTTAATGAATCCTAAAGATATTAACTCAGTATTAAATACTTTTTTCAGAAAACTTCAAACTCAGAAAACCAAAGCTCAATTTGATAAAGCTTCAAAAGATGCTGAAGGAAACTTTAAAGATGTTAGAAATGAAGGTATTGCATTTCTAAAAGATAATAAAACCAAACAAGGAGTTAAAACAACTGCGAGTGGTTTACAGTATTTAATTATGAAAGAAGGAAAAGGAAATAAACCCTCAGGACCAACAACGAAGGTTAAGGTTCATTACCATGGTACAAATATTGATGGTATAGTATTTGATAGTTCTGTAGATAGGAAATCACCAGCTGTATTTGGTTTAAATCAAGTAATCAAAGGTTGGACTGAAGGAGTTCAGTTAATGAATGTAGGATCTAAATATAAATTTTTTATCCCCCAAGAATTAGCATATGGAGCACAACAAAAGGGTCCAAATATTAAACCTTTTTCTACATTGATTTTTGAAGTTGAGTTGTTAGAAATAATGAATTAATATATGAGAAATTTTAAATATTTATTTATTTTATTAATAATAATATCCTCTTGTAATTCTAGTTATAAAGATTTAAGTGATGGACTATATGCAGAAATGCTAACATCTAAAGGGAATATTATTATAGAATTATATGCAGAAGATACTCCATTAACTGTTGGTAATTTTATTGGTTTAGCTGAAGGAAACCATCCAAAAGTGACTGATTCATTAAAGGGTAAAAACTATTTTGATGGACTTCGTTTTTACAGAGTAGTCCCAAATTTTATAATACAAGCAGGTGACATTGGAGAATCAGGAAGTGGTGGTCCAGGTTATGATTTTTCAGACGAATTCCCAAAAGATTCTTCTGGGGTATTAAAATACAAACACGATGGTGCAGGAGTTTTGTCTATGGCAAATCCAGGAAGTCCAAATACAAACGGAAGTCAGTTTTTTATTACTCATAAACCGACACCTTGGTTAGATGGTAAACATAGTATTTTTGGTAAAGTAGTAAAAGGGCTAAACGTTATTGATTCGATAGTTAAATTAGATACTATTTTATCAGTTAAAATTATTAGACTTGGAAAAATAGCTAAATCTTTTGATGCAGCTAAATCTTTTATTGATGGTGAAATTATTGCAAATAAAGCCAAAGAGGAAAAAAGTAAACAATTAGAACAGGCAGAGCAAGTTAGATACGATCAATTTTTAGAAGCAAGAAAATTAAATTATACAAAAATGGGAGCAGACAAGGTAGTTGCATCCTCATCTGGTTTAAAAGTTTTAAAGTTAAAAAACACTTCAGGAAAAAAAGTTGTTATGAATAAGCCTATAACAATTAATTATACATTGTTTTTAGGTAACGGACAACGATTGCAATCTACTCTTGATAAAGGTGGAAAACCATTTGTTTTTCAATTAGATGATAAGAAAAAACCACTAATAGCTGGTTTTAAAGAAGGCTTGACTCAACTTAGATTAGGTGAGAAAGCTCGTCTTTTTATACCTTATTATATTGCTTATGGTGAAAAAGGTGGTGGGCCATTTCCTCCAAAAGCAGATATCATCTTTGAAGTAGAAATTTTAAAAATCGGCAAATAATTTGTTAGAATCAATCTTACAAAAAGACAAAGAGCTTTTAGTTTTTTTAAATAATTTAGGTAATGAACACTGGGATTCATTTTGGTTGCTAATTACAAATCAATTTAATTGGTCACCGTTGTTTATTTTTATCTTTTATTTAGTGATAAAATTAAATGGTTGGAAACGAGGAGGTTTTATTATTTTTTCTATGATTTTATTAGTAGCTTTTTCTGATCAATTCGTCAATTTAATTAAGAATACTACATCAAGATTACGTCCGAATAATGATCCTGAAATTCAAGATCTCTTAAGAACATTTATAAGACCAAAAAGTTTTAGTTTCATTTCTGGCCATGCAACTACCTCAACTTTTTTCTCTGTTTTTACTATTTTATTATTCAGAGAAAAATATAAATACATATATTTAATAATATGTTTCCCTATACTATTTGCATACAGTAGATTGTATTTAGGAGTTCATTTTCCTATCGATATTGCTTTAGGTATCTTAACAGGTGTAATACTGGCTAATTTCTATTTTAGACTTTATAAGAAAGTTGACAAAAAATTATTTGGGTAATTTTTTATTATTAAAATACAAATACTTAGTACTATGATAATATGCAGATAAAAGGCTATCCATACTTTGTGCAATTCTAGGTTGTAGCTTTTTAATATCTTTAATATTATCAGTACTTAAGCTGTATAAACCAGTTTTTTGAGAAATATTAGTCTTTTCATAGTAATAATTACCCTTAATTAACCCTACAGCTTTTTCACCTTTACTTTCTATATAAACAAAAGCACAAGTATTTACATTAGTACTGTCTAATAAATCTCTTCCTAGAGTGTAATTTATGTAGTCGATTTTGGCTAAACTAGTTGCTGTAGGAAATATGTCAACTAACTTCGCATATTTGTCTAAAACTTTAGATTTTACATATTTTGGAGCATGTATAAAAAAAGGAACATGATGTCTTTGAATACCTAAATCATTTTCATTATTTTTTAAGAAGTCTAACTTTTTCATACCACCTCTATGATCTCCAAAAAAAACAAAAATGGTATTATCATAATAGCCAGATTCTTTTGCTCTTTTTAAAAAACGAGCTACATTAAAATCTAAATAACGAATACCGTTCAACTGTCCTAATGATCTAAACCCTCCACTAAGTAAAGTTTCTTCTGTAATTTCATTTTCTAATATTGGTATAAACTCCTCTTTTTTATCAGGTACCGTAAATGGCATATGATTTGTAGCTGTTTGAATATAAGCGACAAATGGTTTTTCTTTTACATGTAATTTTTTAAATATTTTATCAGACTCTTTAAATAGCTCATAATCGTCAATCCCCCATACATCTGCTCTTACTTCATTTTCAAAACTACCTTCTTCATAAATCTTTAAACCCTCAATATTAGATTGAAAAACACCTCTAATATTCGCCCAATTGGCACTTCCTCCTATGAGATATAGTTTTTGGTATGACTTATATTGGTCAAAAATAATACGTTGATCTATTGCTAAAGGGTTTCTAGAAACCGTCTTAACATCATCTATATCTGGTAAGCCTGTAATACTAGCAAAAACACTTCCAGCTGTTCCTGGTTTATGGACATAGAATTTGGAAAAACTTAAGCTCTCTTTAATTAAAGCATCCATATTTGGAGTAGTGTTTAAAGGGTTTCCGTAGAAACTCATTGGAGCAGTACCTGTAGACTCTAACATCACATAAATTACATTAGGTTTTTTATTATACGTAGTTGTAAATGTTACTTTTTTCTCAAACGAAATCCTGTCTTTTGGTAAATTTAAGTAACTAGCTAATACAGGATAATATTTTTTAAACTTATCCATATCTACACCTTCACTTCTAAAAGCAAAGCTATCGAAAAAGTATAAAATAGGATTTAGACCAAATTGATTTACTTTATTATCCTTTGAGAAGAAAGCTTCACTCCATCTTAGAGGATAATGAGTTGTACTATTGTATATCCCATAAGAGAGTAATATAATAACCCCTAAGAAGTATATTGCTTTATTTTTTTTTGAAAGAGAAATAAGACAGTTTTTATTAGATGTATATAGATAATTTGAAATATTATAAATTAACAACCCAAAAATAAAAACACCTAGTAATCCCCTGTATATTGGATAACTTTCAAACAGAACTTGTGTAGATATTTTAAAATTACTTAGAAAGCGAAGAGAACTAGCGTCTAATCTCATTGCTAAATACTCGTAGTAGCCAAAATCAAATAAGTAAAAAAGTAAAACTATTGTATAAACTGATGTTAAATATATTGAGTTGACCCACTTAAAAATAGTTTTTTTAAAAAAACGATCATTTACTATAAATATAAGAATGGCTAGTGGAAAAAATGAAATAATAGCCAGCTTGATGTCAAAACGAATTCCTAATAAAAAAGCTTTTTTAATTTCCTCCGTAGAAATATTATCTAGGTCTAATGAATAATTATAAAATATAACTCTAAATAGGATATTGAAAATAAATAAGAAAAAAATATTCTTAAAAATATACTTTAAATAATTTGGTATGAAATTTAACATAACTGCATTTTGTTTCGTGATGTATTACTTTCCGATACAGAAGTTCGAGAAAATATGGCCTAAAATATCTTTATCAACATCGAATTCACCAGTGATGTTTCCTAGATGACGAAGGCACTCTCTAATGTCTATAGAAAAAAGATCAGTAGATATATTTAGATCAATACCTTGTTGTACAGATGAAATAGCTGTAAGTGCATTATTCAATGCTTCAAAATGACGAGAATTTGTAACTATAGTTTCATTGTTACTCAAAGCTCCAGTATTTACCAATGATATTAATATTGACTTTAATTCATCAATACCAGTTTTATCCTTTGCTGATAATAAAATTAATCTATCAATTTCTGAAAGTAGTCTTTCTTTTTCTTTCACTAATAGAGTGTCAATTTTATTAGCGATTACTAATAAACGTTTATTTGGAAAACGCTTTTTTATTGTTTCAATTTCTGACAAAAATTTAGTCCTAGAGTTCGTGAATTTATTAGAATCAATTAGAAAAATAATTAATTGTGCTTTTTCTGCTTTTTCGTAGGCAATTTTTATACCAATACTCTCAATAATATCCTGAGTCTCTCGGATACCTGCAGTATCTATAAACCTAAAAGCTACCCCATTAATAATTAACTCATCCTCTATAGCATCCCTAGTTGTTCCTGCTATTTCAGAAACAATTGCTCTTTCTTCATTTAAAAGGGTATTTAGTAAAGTAGATTTACCTACGTTCGGTTCACCAATTATAGCTACTGGTATTCCATTTTTCATTGCATTCCCAAAAGCAAAAGAATCTATTAAGCGTTTTAAAACAAATGTTATTTTTTTTACTAATTCTTTAAATTTTGTGCGATCTGCAAACTCTACATCTTCTCCAGAGAAGTCAAGCTCTAATTCTATTAATGCTGCAAAATCTAACAACTGTATACGTAACTCTTTTAATTCATTTGTAATACCACCTCGCATTTGTTGAATGGCCATTTGATGGCTAGCAGATGAATTAGAAGCAATAACATCTGCTACAGCCTCAGCCTGGCTTAAATCCATCTTTCCGTTTAAAAAAGCACGCATTGTGAATTCACCATTATCTGCCATTCTACAACCTCTTTTTAAGAATAACTGAATGATTTCTTGTTGAATAAAACTAGAACCGTGACAAGATATTTCAACTACATCTTCACCAGTATATGATTGAGGGTTTTTAAAAATAGAAACTAAAACTTCATCTAAAATATTATCATTATTAATAATATGACCTAGATGGATTGTGTGTGTTTTTTGATTTTGTAATAACTTATTTTTTTTAATTGATATAAAATTATTCTCGACAATTTGTATAGCTTTATTACCCGAAAGTCTTATAATAGAAATTGCACCTACACCTGCAGGTGAAGCCAAAGCTATAATAGTGTCATTATAAATCATGATGTAAAGATACGTAGGTATTTTTTGTTATTTTAAATAAAATAAATATTACAATAGCAAATAGTAAAAGTTTTATTTAATATATAAAGTTAAATTTTCTTAATAATCTCTTCATATTCATAATAGAAAGATTCAAATTTTGTCATTGTTTCATCATAAAAGGTATAGCAATTTTTCCAAGTAGTTTTATCATAAATACTAAATTTTTTTTGAAATGGAATATATATTCTTTGAATTATTTTTCCATTATCTAGAATATACCCATCATCAAAAATAACCTCAGATAAGTAATTTGATTCTAATATTTTTTTTAATGATAAAAGTTGATCGTAATATAAAATATTAGCAACTTCATCTGGATTCTCAAAATCTAAACAAACGCACGATTTCTTTCTGTCTGCTTGAAATTTAAATGTAATTCCTTTTAGTTTAGTATTGTATAACAACCATTTCCTTGGAAATGATTTTCCAAAACTTGTCCAAAATTCTTGCCGTAAATTCTCAGATTCAATTTTAGAAAACATTAACCATGAATTTTTGCTAATGCTCCGCGTTCTTTCATTATTTCTGCCTCAAATGCCACCAATGAATTCCACTTTTCATCAACAATCTTTCTCTCTTGATATTTTCTGGCAAATTTTAAGAATATGGTATAATGATTTGCTTCAGAAATCATTAGATTCTTATAAAATTTAGACAATTCTACATCTTCCATATTTTCTGAAAAGACCTTAAATCGTTCACAGCTTCTTGCTTCTATTATTGCGGCAACTAATAATCTCTGAATTAAAGCATTTTTTCTATCCTTTGTTTTTGGGAAGAATTTTTGAAGCCTAATTGCATAATCGTTTTTTTGCTCTCTACCTAATATCATTCCTCGCTTTACCATCAGTAAGTGTACCATTTTAAAATGTTGCATCTCTTCTATAGCAATATTACTCATCTCTTTGACTAGCTCAGTTTCCTCCGAATAATTTATTATTAAGGATACTGCATTAGAAGCTGCTTTCTGTTCTAAAAATGCATGATCAGTTAATATTTGTTCTAAATTAACCTTAGCGATATTTGCCCAAGATGTTTCTGTTTCGAATTGTAACCCTAACATTTTTCTATAATTTTAAGTAAACTAGATCCAAAGTAGGAGAGTGCTTTCATTTCTTTAACACTAGCCAAACGTTCGTTACTAAATATTAATAATCCAACTTTCGAGCCTTCTATATAATATTCTTTATTACTTTCTAAGAATAAAATTAATTCATCTGTAAAAAAGGCTCTAATTTTTTTTTCATCTTTTCCTAATAAATAAAATCGTTTGCTAAAATCTGGATGATTATCAATATCTATGTCTTTAAACCCTGCAAAATGGTATAAATATTCAAAAAGACCTTCCTTATCTAAAGTGAAATTTGGAATTTCTTTTTTAGTATGAAGATGAAACATAGTCGCTTTAATCACTTGCTTTGCAATTAATTCACCCTCTGAAAATTGCACATCAAATACAGTACAATTATCAGTAGATAGCACATTTGATACTTTATCTATTGTTCTAGTTTTAAAATATTCAAACACTGGAAGTTCTTTCATTTCTATATCAGAGAACGCATCATAATGGTAGTGCATTTCTTCACTAATTTGTTGAATATTCTTTTGTCTTTTTGTTAAGACGCCTTGCTTAGGAATAATCTGTTTTGGCAAAATCTTACGTAATGCAAATGGATGTTCACTACCAGACTTGGAGTCGTCTAGACCAATAACTTCAAAGTGTCCTCCTTGTCTAGTAAAGGCTTCTGCGTAATTACTCATATTTTCCATCACAGAATGATCTACAAAATCACATAGAGAAAAATCTACAATTGCTTCTTCTGTTTCAGGAATCTGATTCAGTTTAGATTTTAATTTTGTGAAATTCAAAAAAGAAGAAAAGTTTTTTACACTAACATAATAAATATTATCTTCTGTAAACATTAAAACATTTGGTTTTAAAAGATTTTTTATAAACAGAAGAACATCTTTATTTATAATAATATGAATTATAAATGTAATAATTATACCGGCCAATATACCTGTTATTAAACTTGTAGATATTGTAACTATAAGAGTAACTAAAAAAATGATTAATTGTTCAGATCCAATACTGAAAACCTTTTTCAAGTTTTCAGGAGATGCCAATTTATAGCCTGTATAAACTAAAATTGCAGCTAAAGCAGGTAAAGGTATTTTTTTTAACTCTGAAGCAAATAATAATATAAACAAGATTAAAAAACCTGCATGAAAAAAATTAGCAGATCTATTACTTCCTTTATTATTGACATTTACTGAACTTCTCGCTATTACTGTAACTACATTTAAACCTCCTAAAAACCCACTAATGATAGTTGCAAGACCTAAAGCTCTTATATCCTTATTAATGTTAGATCTTCTTTTTAAAGGATCTAATTTATCTACAGCTTTAATACTTAATAAACTTTCTATACTTGCTATTAGAGTAATGGAAATGACTGCATTTATAAAGTTAAATTCATAAATCATACCGAAATCTGGAAAAGCAAAATTTGATAAAATATCATTAGGTAATTCAATTAATAAATTTTGATCAATAGGATAACTAGTATTAGAAAATATTTCAAAGTAATAATACATACCTATACTTAAAACTACTATCCACATGGGAGCAGGGATTAATTGAAAATACCGATTTCTAATTTTACTATAAAAAATCATAATTAGTAAACTAACAATACCTATCAACCCAGCATAAAAAATACTAGTATTATCTGTTTTTAAAAAATTAAAGAAACCCTGAGGGATTTGTATTAATAATTCAATGATACTTCCTTTGGCATCTAGATCACCGAACATTACATGTACCTGTTTAGCAAATATCCCAATCCCTATTGCAGCTAACATTCCTTGTATAGCAGAAGAAGGAAAGAAATCCCCTAGAGAGCCCATTCTCAGAAAACCAAGAATTACCATAATAATTCCAGAAAACACAATTGCTGCAAGAGTAAATAAGTATCCTTGATACATATCTCCATTTCCAAGTGTAGTTATTGAAGCTAAAATAACAACAACTAAACCATTACCTGGTCCAGTAATGGTTACATTAGAGCCACCAATTACAGAGGTTATAACCCCTCCAACTATGGCAGCTATAATTCCAGATATTGGTGGAGCACCCGATGCTAGAGCTAAACCTAATCCTAGAGGAAGTGCAATTAATGAAACGACAAAACCAGAAAATAAGTTTTTTGGTAGTTCACCTAAAAAAGTTTTAAAAGTATTTTTCTTATTCATTATTTTACGATTAAAACATCTGTTGGTAATTCGGATAAGATATACTCTATATCATGAGGAAAAATTCTATCTATAAATCTAATTTTATCAGGAGCATTCATAACGAGTAAATCTGCTCTTTTTACTTTAGCATAATGACCAATAGAATAACCTCTTCTCCCAAAGATACTTTGAGTCTTTACTGTTATATTATCATAATTAATTTCTTTTAATATGTTTTTTACACGCTTGTCTTCTCTATTTTTTATACGCTCTTTAATAATTGTAGATTTTCGAAGAGTCCTATCATCATTTACTTTTATCTGAAGTTCAGATTGACTTATTTCTTCTACAATTGTAATTCTTTTACAGCTTAATTGATTTGAAAAATTAAAAGCCATTTTTATAGTTTCTTCTGTTTTCTTATTATGTAGACCATTAACAACTATGTGCTTACAAGCGACTCTGACAATAGATGGCTTTATCATTAATAAGACAGAGCATGGTGCTTTTCTAGTTAATATTCTAGCTATAGATCCTACATAATATTTTAGTATTTTTTCTTGTTGTAAAGCACCTAGAATTAATAAGTCTATAGATTCATTTGTACAAGTATCTAGAATAACTTTAACAGGATCACCTGCTTTCCAAATTATTTTAAAAGAATTAATTAATGTCTCTGCTTCATCTAAAAGAGCTCTTAAGCTTTCTTTTTTTTCATCATTTTCATCACCAACATGAACGCCAATTAGTTGAGCATCAAACATATTAGCCATTCTAACGGCCTCAAATATGTTGGCTTTCAAATTAGGCGAAAATGCAATTCCAATAAGGATTTTATTAACTTTATTCAAAGATTTTAATTAATTTTAATGATCCTGCACAAGATAAAACTTTATAGGAAAGAAAAAAAATAATAATATTTATTTACTCTATAAGAGTTTAGGTCTTTAAATTATAGTAGTATACTGATTTTTTTGAAATAAATTTTTAAAGTTACATATCTAACTCAAAGGTAATTCGAAGTTTATCTAGTAATGGATTCTTTTCTTTTAGCTTATTAAATTTTTCCTGAGGTGTATAAGCGAATTTCTTTTCTATAGTTTCATTTAGGATAATATTAATTTTAATTCCATAATTATTTAATTTCTCACGTAAAAATTTCAATAGTTTAGGTTTACTTTTTTTTAATTGCTCCTGCATTAATTTATTAGGCACTGAAAAGGCTATTGTATAATTTTCTTTTAATTTAGGAATATCTGTAGCCACAATTGATGCTATACTACGTTCTCCTTTTTCATTTAATATAGTTACATATTCTTTCCAAATTTCTTGAAGTTTTAGTTCAGTAAAAGTATCTTTTGGATGACTATCAAAATTTTCTTCTGTAGAGATTTTTTTTTCAATCTTTTTGTCGTGAACGTTTTTTAAGGACAATGAAGATGTTCGCCTTTTAATATTTTTTAATACTGGTATCTCTATCTTTGGTTTTGAATCTTCTAAAATAGCTTTAGGTTCAGTAATTTCTAACACCTTTTGCTTATTTATCTTTTTAGGAGAAAGAACCTGGAAAAATGTTGCAGGGATTATATAGTTAGCTGTTTTTTTTTTTTCTCCATCAAAATTGATAGAGGCAATTTGCATTAAAGTTAATTCTGTAAGTAATCGTTGATTTTTACTTGCTCTATATTTTAAATCACAATCATTAGCTTTCTCAATTGCTTTTAATAAAAAAGGGATTGAAGCTTTTATCGCTTGTTGTAAATATTTCTTTTTTGCATTATCACCAACTTCTAATAAAGATATTGTTTGTTTATCCTTAGCAACAAGTAGGTCTCTAAAATGACTTGCTAATCCATTTATAAAATGATGACCTTCAAAACCTTTCCCTAGAATAGTATTAAATGAATTTAATACTTCAGGAATTTTATTTTCAAGCAATAATTCTGTCATCGAAAAATAAGTTTCATAATCTAGAACATTTAAGTTTTCTGTAACAGCCTCTCTAGTCAAATTTTTTCCCGAAAAACTAACTACTCTATCAAAAATAGACAGAGCGTCACGCATAGCTCCATCTGCTTTTTGAGCTATGATGTGAAGAGCATCATCTTCTGCTGTTATTTTTTCTTTTTCGCAAATTACTTTTAAATAATTTTTTGCATCTAATACTCCTATTCTTTTGAAATCAAAAATTTGACATCGTGACAAAATTGTAGGTATTATTTTATGTTTTTCTGTTGTTGCTAGTATAAAAATTGCATGTGCAGGTGGCTCCTCTAATGTTTTTAAAAATGCATTAAATGCCGATTGAGAAAGCATGTGAACTTCATCAATTATGTATACTTTATATTTCCCTGTTTGAGGTGGAATACGAACTTGATCTGTTAAACTTCTAATATCATCAACTGAATTATTAGAGGCAGCATCTAATTCAAAAATATTAAAAGCAAAATCTTCTTCATCTAAATTTTTAAAACCCTGTTGATTGATTTTTTTAGCTAAAATCCTTGCGCAGGAAGTTTTTCCAACCCCTCTTGGACCCGTGAATAACAAAGCTTGTGCTAAATGATTATTTTTTATAGCATTTTCTAGCGTATTAGTAATTGCTTGTTGCCCGACAACATCTTCAAAAACTTGAGGACGATATTTACGCGCAGAAACTATAAAATGCTCCATGTATATTAGTTATCTTTGTCAAACAAATGTAAGTATCTACTTCATTTTTTACAAGAATGATTTTAAACAAAATACTAAAGTTGTAAACAATTGTATTAAGTTTTTTATTTTTTAAATTTAAAATAAATATATCGAAATGAAATTTATTAAAAGAGGAGTAATTATTGGATTTTTGACCCTATTATTTGTATGTTTTAGTTTTATAGAAAAAAATGAAACTGTTCAATATGAATCAAATAAGGAAATAAAAGTTGCTTATTTTGCAAGTGGTTGTTTTTGGTGTGTTGAGGCAGTATTCGAAAGTTTACATGGAGTTGAAGAGGCCGTTTCAGGTTATGCTGGTGGTCATACTAATAACCCTACTTATCAATCTACTGGTTCAGGAAAGACTGGCCATGCAGAGACTGTTGCCGTTTATTATAACCCTAAAAAAATATCTTTTAAGACTTTAGTCACTGTTTATTTTGGATCTCATAATCCAACGACTGTTAATGGTCAAAAACCTGATTTTGGATCTCAATATCGATCGATAGCTTTCTATAAAACTGACTTACAAAGAAAAATTATTATAAATGCTATTACTGAACTAAGTAAAATCTATAATAACAAAATAGCTACAGAAGTTACTAAGTTTACTAAATTCTATATTGCTGAAGATTATCATCAAAACTTTGAAAGAAGAAACCCAAATCATCCCTATGTAAGATCAGTATCAATACCTAGGTTAAATAATTTTAAAAGGAAATTTCCTGAGTTATTAAAATAAAATAATATTGACATAAAAAAAAAGCTATCATATTATGATAGCTTTCTTGTTTTAACAATCGTAAATATCGTTATATAAATTTTTATAAATATTCTTTATAACTTCACGTTTCATCTTCATTGTAGGTGTTAAATGACCTCCATTTATTGACCATTCGTCTTCAGTTAATCGAAACACTTTTATTTGTTCCCATTTTGCAAAATGATTATTACATGTGTCAAGCTCTGTTTGGATACGTTTGATTACTTCTTCTGAGGATATAATTTCTTGATTAGTTTTACCAATATTCAATTTTTTACGATCTATCCATTCTTTGATAAATTCAAAATTTGGTTGAATTAGGGCTGCGGGCATTTTTTGCCCCTCACCAATCACCATCACTTGTTCTATAAAACGCGATTGTTTTAATTCACCCTCTAATAAAGGAGGTACTACATATTTCCCACCTGAAGTTTTAAACATCTCTTTTGTTCTCCCCGTGATCTTTAAAAAACCATCGGAATCAATTTCTCCTTTATCTCCTGTATGAAAAAAACCATCTTTTATTACTTCTGCTGTTTTTTCAGGATCTTTGTAGTATCCCATCATAACATTATGCCCTTTAACTAAAATTTCTCCAGTTTCTGCAATTTTTACAGTAATACCGTCTATAATTTTACCAACAGTACCAACTCTAAAACCACCATTTTCCATGCTGCTAACAGATACTACAGGTGATGTCTCTGTTAAGCCATAACCCTCCATAATTGGCATTCCTGCCGCAGTGAAAATTCTAGTTAATCTTGGCTGTAATGCAGAAGCACCTGAAGCCATTATTTTTAATTCTCCGCCCAAGGCTGCTTGCCATTTAGAAAAAATTAATTTTTTAGCTAAAGCTAGTTGTTTTTCGTACCACCAACCATTTTGGCCATAAGGCTCATATTTTAATCCTAGATCTACAGCCCAAAAGAAAAGACGTTTTTTAATTCCAGTTAAATCTGCTCCTTTTGCAATAATTTTATCGAAAATTTTCTCATATAAACGTGGAACTGCTGTCATCATATGAGGTTTAATTTCCTGTGCATTTTCAGTCAATTTCTCAAGAGACTCAGCAAAATTAATATGTACTCCACTATATTGATATAGATATAAAATCATTCTTTCAAAAATATGACACACCGGTAAAAAACTTAATGCTTTATCCTTACCATAATTTAGAGGAATTTTTTTGTAACTCTCTAGAACATTAGTAACAATATTTTTATGACTTAGCATAACTCCTTTGGGTCTTCCTGTTGTCCCAGAGGTGTATATCAGTGTTGCTAAATCTTCAGGTTTCACCTTATTTTTTATTTCTTCGACATCTTTTTGATTGTCACTATCTTTTCCAGATTTTAATATTTCTTCCCAGCTTTTTTCACCTTTAATATTATCAAAGGTAAAAACTCCTTTTAGTTTTGTATTTCCTTTTATTTTATTAATTTTATTTAATACCTCTAAATCAGATACAAAAACATAAGAAGCCTCAGAGTGATTTAACACATATTCATAATCTTCTTTTGTAATAGTAGGGTAAATAGGTACATTTTGTGCACCAATTTGAAGAATTCCAATATCACAAATATTCCATTCAGTTCTATTATTAGAAGAAATAATTGCTATTTTATCATTAGGCTGCACCCCTAAATTCAATAAACCTCTACTTATAGAGTTTGCTCTATTTATATATTCTTGAGTAGATATAGAAACCCATTTTCCATCATATTTAGTAGTAAAAGCTTTTGGTAAATTATACTTTTCTAATTGATAATAAGGAAAATCGAATATTCTTGAGACTTTAGTAGACATGAATTTATTTATTTATATGTGTAAGCCAAATTAAGTAATTTCTCCTAATTTTCCAAATGTATAATATGAGTGTAAAATTTCATTTTATTTTTGCCTAGTAAATTAATTTTTCTAAACAAAAAAAACAAACTTTAACAAGTTTGCTTTTTAATTATTGATTAATAAATAATTTTATTTCTTGTTGTTAATCCACTTTCTTGCATTAATAAATGCTTCTAGCCATGGTGAAACTTCATCTTTTCTGTCAGCTGGATAATCAGCCCAATTCCATTGAAAAGTTGATCTTTCTATATGTGGCATTGTTACTAAGTGTCGTCCTGACTTGTCACATAGCATAGCAGTATTATAATCAGATCCATTTGGATTATTTGGGTAGCCTTCATATCCATATTTAGCAACAATATTATAATTTTTTTCAGATTCCGGTAAGTTAAATTTACCCTCTCCATGAGAAATCCAAACACCTAACTCAGAGCCAGATAAAGAGGATAACATTATTGAGTTATTTTTTTGAATTTTCACAGAAGTAAATGATGATTCGTGCTTTTTAGAGTCGTTATGTAATAATTTACCGTGTATTTTATGTTCTGGATTAATTAAGTCTAATTCCATCCACAATTGTGCTCCATTACATATACCAACTGAAAGAGTGTCTTCCCTGGCAAAGAAATTATTTAATGCAGTATTTGCTTTTTCATTATATTTAAATGCCCCAGCCCAACCTTTTGCAGAACCTAAAACATCTGAATTTGAAAACCCACCAACAGCACCAATAAATTGAATATCTTTTAAATTTTCTCGTCCAGAAATCAAATCAGTCATATGAACATCTTTAACGTCAAATCCAGCTAGATACATAGCGTTAGCCATTTCTCGTTCTGAATTAGACCCCTTTTCTCTAAGAATAGCTGCCTTAGGTTTTGGAGATGTTGTATTTATTTTTGGTAAGACCCCCTTAAAACCTTTAGGGAATTTATATCTTAAAGGTTGTTTTTTGTAATTATCAAATCTATTTTTAGCAAGATTATTTGCTGTTTGTTTACTATCTAATAAGTAAGATGTTTTGTACCAAATATCTCTCATTTGAGAAACATCAAAAGAGAACTTATCTTCGTTGTTAATAATTTTTACTATTCCAGAATTATTAGCTTCACCAATTTTAAAAAATTCAATACTATTTTTCTTTAGTATGTCCTCTATATCTTGCTTTGCTTGAAATACTATTCCAGAATTTTCTGAAAATAATACTTTAATACTGTCTTCTTCATTTAGGCTAGAGATATTGAAATCTGCTCCTAGATTTATATCAGCAAAACACATTTCTAACAATGTTGTAATTAATCCACCAGAGGCAACATCGTGTCCAGCAATAATTTTATCATTTTTAATTAAATTTTGAATCGTATTAAAAACATTTTTTACAAATGGAGCACTTTTTACATCTGGAGCTTCACTACCAATTGTATTTAATGACTGATTAAAAGAACTACCTCCTAATTTAAACTCATCTTGAGATATATTTATATAATATATGTATCCCTTATCTAACTTAACTAAAGGTTCTACAACTTTAGAAATTTCATTACAATTTCCCGCTGCTGATATTATTACAGTTCCTGGAGAAATTACTTCTCCATCAGGATATTTTTGTTTCATAGAAAGGGAATCCTTACCCGTTGGAACATTAATTCCAAGTTCTATAGAGAAATCTGATATTGCTTTTACTGCTTTATATAGACGAGCGTCTTCTCCTTCATTTTTACAAGGCCACATCCAGTTTGCAGATAATGAAACTGATGCTAAATTATCCTTTAAAGGTGCCCAAATAATATTTGTAAGGGACTCTGTAATAGAATTTCTACTTCCTGCTTCTGGATAAATTAAACCTGAGATAGGGGAGTGTCCAATAGAAGTTGCAACGCCTTCTTTCCCGTTATAATCTAAGGCCATTACACCTACGTTATTTAAAGGAATTTGAAGCGGTCCAACACATTGTTGTTTAGCTACTTTACCACCTACGGATCTATCTACTTTATTCGTTAACCAATCTTTACAAGCTACTGCTTCTAATTGTAAAACTTGTTCTAAATAGATTTGTAAATTTTTTATTTTGTAACGAGAGTTTTTATATTTTCTAATGATTGTTTTATCATTAAGTATGGTCTTAGGAGATGATCCAAACATATCTTCTAATTCAAAATCCATAGGTTTGTCACCTTTTGTTTTAGATTCGAAGGTAAATTTATGATTTTCTGTAACTTCACCAACCATATAAATCGGAGAACGCTCACGCTCTGCTATTTTTTGTAATGTCTTCAAGTTTTTTTCAGCGATAACTAATCCCATTCTCTCTTGAGATTCGTTTCCTATGATTTCTTTTGCAGATAATGTTGGGTCTCCTACAGGTAATTTATCTAAATCTATATTACCACCAGTATCTTCTACTAGTTCTGACAAACAGTTTAAATGTCCTCCAGCTCCATGATCATGAATGGAGACAATAAAGTTTTTTTTACTTTCGATCATTCCCCGAATGGCATTAGCAGCTCTTTTTTGCATTTCTGGATTTGATCGCTGTACAGCATTTAATTCTATTCCTGAAGCAAATTCGCCTGTATCTGCTGATGATACAGCAGCACCACCCATTCCAATTCTATAATTATCGCCACCAAGGATTACGATTTTATCTCCTTGTTTTGGAGTATCTTTTAATGCTTGTTCTTCTTTTCCATAACCAATACCACCAGCCTGCATGATGACTTTATCGTATCCTAATTTTCTTGGTTTTGAACTACTAGATGAAGAGTTTTCTTCATGCTCAAAAGTTAGTACTGAACCGGTAATTAGAGGTTGCCCAAATTTATTTCCAAAATCAGATGCTCCATTAGATGCCTTAATTAATATATCCATTGGAGTTTGATATAACCAATCTCTCGCTTCAAATTTATTTTCCCAATATCTATTTTCTTCTAGACGGGAATATGAAGTCATATAAACAGCAGTTCCTGCTAATGGTAGAGAGCCTTTACCGCCTGCAAGTCGATCTCTAATTTCTCCGCCAGAACCAGTAGCTGCTCCATTAAAAGGCTCAACTGTTGTGGGGAAATTATGTGTTTCAGCTTTTATCGAAATAACAGAATTAAAATCTTCGGTTTGATAAAAATCAGGTTTATGGGCTGTTTTAGGTGCAAATTGAACTGCCTTTGGACCTTTTATAAATGCAACATTATCTTTGTAAGCAGAAATGATGTCATTTGGAAACTGTTTAGACGTTTCTTTAATCATTTTAAAAAGGGAAGAGGGCTGCTCTTCTCCATCAATAATAAAAGTTCCATTAAAAATTTTATGGCGACAATGTTCCGAGTTTACTTGACTAAATCCAAATACTTCTGAATCTGTTAATTTTCTTCCTATTTTTACTGCAATATTTTCTAAATATATAACTTCATCATCATTTAATGATAGTCCTTCTTGTTTATTGTAAGCAGCAATATCTTCAATATTTATTATAGCTTCTGGTTGAATATCAATTTTAAAAGAATCTTGATTTAATCCATCAAACTTCTCTGAAATCATTGGGTCAAAATCAGAAAAATCATTACTTACATTAATAAATTCTTCGATTCTAATAATATCTTTAACCCCCATGTTCTGAGTAATTTCAACTGCATTTGTACTCCATGGTGTAATCATTGCAACTCTAGGTCCAATAAAAAAAGCGTCGATTGATGACACTTCTATTTTTGGTTGATTTGCAAACAGCCAAATTAATTTTTCAATAGTTTCTGTATTTAATTCTTTTGTTGTTTGAACAGCAAATATTTTACTGTCTGCGTTTCCAAAAAAGTGAATCATTTTATAATTTTTGTTATGTTGTTGTAAATAACAAATTTACTTTTTTTAGTTAAAAATAAACCATTATATTATATTGAATAGTTAGAGTTATTCACTTAGTTATCCACTATAAATAAACTTAAAAAAGACAAATAATATATTTGTCTTTTTTAAGTTTATTTATAAGAAGTTAATTATTATCTTTTTATGAATTTCTTTGTAATGAATTTCTTCTCTGAAGCTATTTTTATTAAATATACACCCTTAGGAAGGTAAGAAACATCGATACTATTTCTATTCACAGTAACGACCTTTTTTTTAATTAGTTTACCTAAAATACTATAAACTGATATTTGTAATTCTTCAGTTGTATTAAAATATAATGCATTTCCACTATTTGGATTTGGGAACATTTTGAAATTAACCAAACTATTATATTCATTACTCATAGTGTAACTATGAGTTCCAATACCATCAAAAGTATTTGCATCAAATACGTCCCACTCGTTTATATCATATGTTGTATTAGGAGATATAATATCAGATTTTCTTCTAAGTGTCATATTTTGCGCAAAGTTTCCACTATTTCCAAAAGTACCAACTATATCAATTAGGACACCATCTTTAAAAAGTCCGATAGGATCATTACCATTAAAATTCATAGGAGAGGTATCAGGGTGAATTAAATCAGCATTATCTATTAATTCTTGAGCGCTTGAGCCGCCGTTGACAATAACAAATACGTCTCCAGTTGTAATATTTTGAACAGAACCGCTATCCAAAGCCAGTTCAGTTATCCAATCTCCTGCTCCGTTAGATTGTTTTTTAATTGAATATCCTGTTAGATTGATTGCCGAGCTTGTTAAGTTAACGATTTCTATGGCTTTATTAACTCCCCCTTGAGGCTCTACATATTCAGATATAAATAATTCGTTAACTCCATTAGATTGACCGTCAGTAGTCGTTATAGCTACCTCATCACTTTGTTCAGATTCATTATCTGCAGCATCTTTTGCAGAAATACTTATTTGATAAGTTGTAGATATTGTTAAACCGGATAATGTATAAGATAAATCTGGTGTATTTCCTTCCAAAGAACCATTAACAAATACATTATAATCAGTCACGGCAGTATCATCAGTCCCTGCATCCCAATTTATTTTGAATGCTGTCCCGGAAATATTACTCGCTGTTATATTGGTTGGTGCACTCGGTGCAGTTGAGTCAATTGTCGTAGAACTATTTAAAACAGCACTTTTTTCGGATTTATTATTAGCGAAGTCTCTAGCTTCAATTTCTACAGCATATGAAGTATCAGGAGCTAATCCTGTTAATTGAAAACTAATATTTGAAGTTTGAGATGTTAAAACATCATCTATATAAATATTATATCCAGTAACACCGATATCATCTGTGGAGGCAGTCCAATTTAAATCTATAGTGGTAGTAGTTTGATTACTAGCTTCAACACCAGTTGGTTGAGTAGGAGCAACATTATCGTCACTTGATATTCCCCATAAGTCTTCTGCATTTTCTGTACCCCCCCATATCATAGTTGCTAAATAAGGGTTATCTATAAATGGATTTCTATTTCCTTGTGCTGACCCATTACTTAAGTCTTCGTGATAAGTATTTCTATTTTTTTCAATATTTGAAACAGGGTCTTCAACGTTCCATTTTAAAAATAGATCGATCATATCATCTTGAGTTAAACTATTATCACCAATACCTATGTTAGTTGGTAAACAACGATCTTCATATCGAACATACATATACATCATCATTCTGGCAACATCTCCTTTCCATTCGTCACCTGGATACCAACCACCTTGAGATATTCCCGAATTTCCAGAACCTTCAGCGAAACGTTTATTTCCTCTCGAACTATTTGTTGGTTTATCAACAGGCCTTAAATTATGAGCATCTTGTCCAGGTATAGTAGATGTTGTTATTGGTGGATTACCAAGTGACTGAGCGTAAACATGTTCTCTATTCCAAACAAAACTTCCATTACTTCCATTATCTTGGAGTGTGTTATCTCTAGTTCTATCATTCGTGCTATCATTATCAGAGCCGTCTTCCCATCCATAAATTAAAACTACCTCATCTGGATTATCAGGATTAGCATCTGTAATTTTAGACGCAATCCAAACATCTGGAGTGTATTGTAAAAAATTAGTATGCGTAGATGTTATTCTTGTAGTTAGCGCATTTTTTAGGGGAGTTCCTGTTAGTGTTGTGAAATCTAAACCATCATAATATGGAGATTCTTGAGAAACTGAAACTGAATAAGAAGTAACTATAAATAAAATTAGGAGTAATTTTTTAATCATTTTTAAAACTTTAAATATTTATGTAAATGTAACGTTTTATTTTTTTTCTAAAAGTGCCATATAGAATCCGTCGAAACCGGAAACATGTGCCAATACTTTTTTATCTGATACAAATGTAAAATCTTTTCCAGCCTCAGATTGAAGGAAAATATTGACTTGATTTTGATTTTCTGAAGGTAAAATAGAACAGGTAGCATAAACCATTTTTCCACCTGGTTTTAACATTCTAGAATAACTTTGTAATATTTCCTGTTGTACTTTTTTAATATTATCTATAAATTCAGGTTTTAACTTCCATTTAGCATCCGGGTTTCTGCGAATCACTCCTAAACCTGAGCAAGGGGCATCAATTAATATTCTATCAGCCTTACCAAATAATTTTTTAATTGGTTTTGTAGAATCAATTACACGCATATCAATATTGTGTGCTTTGTTTCTCTTCGCTCTTACTTTTAATTTACGAAGTTTGCTCTCGTAAATATCCATTGCTATAATTTGCCCTTTATTTTCCATCAAAGCAGATAAATGTAGCGTCTTACCTCCAGCTCCTGCACAAGTGTCAATTACCTTCATACCTGGCTTTACATCTAAATATGCAGCAACTAATTGAGAAGAGGCATCTTGTACCTCAAAATAGCCATTATGAAAAGCCTCTGTTTTAAAAACATTTGCTCTTTCGGGTAAAACTAAAGCATCAGGGTGATGAGGAACTAATTCAGTAACTACTTCTTCAGCTTTTAATTTCTTTTGAAGAATTTCTCTGGAAATATTCAAAGTATTTGTTCTTAAAATAACACTTGCTTGTTTGTTTAGTGCTTCAATTTCTTTTGTCCAAAGCTCTTCTCCTAATTCAGAAGAACAAATCTCATCCATCCAATCAGGTATAGATTCTCTATATTTTCTTGTTCTAGATAACTCTGCAAACCGACCTTTTATTCTCCTCTCTGGAACATCACCAACTTGATTCCATTCCGGTAACGCTATACCTCTTAAAATACACCAGACAGAAAATAGTCTCCAAATATTATCTCTATCATAAGGTACTTTGACTTCCGCTATCTCGGCATAAAGTCTATTCCAACGAACAATGTCATAAATTGTTTCTGCAACAAATTTACGATCTCTTGCTCCCCAACGTTTATCTCGTTTTAATGCTTTTTCTACAGCTTTGTCTGCGTATACTCCTTCATTAAATATATCTCTAATGCTGTCTATAACGGCAAAAGTTAAGTTTCTGTGTAATCTCATTTTTTATTTTCTAACGGGGTGCAAATATAGGTTAAATTAAGGTATATGTTTGTTACTTTTTTCCTTTCCACCGATTAAAAGAAACAAAAATTACCTTTTGTAAAAATTGAATTCTTTATTTTCGTTGTTGTTAAATTAATAAGTTGAATTTAAATAATCCTATTACATATATAAAAGGAATAAGTGTACAAAGGGCAACCCTTATGAATACAGAACTAGGTATAAAAACTTGTAATGATTTATTACATTTTTTTCCTTTTAGATATATAGATAAAACGCAGTTTTATTCAATTATAGATTTACAACCAAATTCTTCTGAAGTTCAAATTATTGGTAAAGTTACCAATGTAAAATTAATTACTCAAAAAAAAGGCAGTAGACTAGTAGCAAAATTTCAAGATGCAAATGGTGTAATGGAGTTGGTTTGGTTTAAGGGGCAAAAATGGATAAAGGACTCTTTAAAAGTAAATGAACCTTATGTAGTATATGGAAAGCTTAACTATTATAACGGAAATTTCAGTATTCCACATCCAGAAATGGAATTACTCACTGATTATAAGAATAAGTTGCAATCTAAGATGCAACCTGTTTACCCTTCAACCGAAAGATTAATAAATACTGGGCTCTCAAATAAATTAATTCGTGGATATATTCAAAATTTACTTCAACAGATTATAGATTCTATTCAAGAAAGTTTGTCTAACGAGATTATTGATGACTTTCAACTGATATCAAAAAAAGAGGCTTTATTAAATATTCACTTCCCTAAAGATCAAAAAAAATTAGCTAAAGCAGAATTTCGTTTGAAATTTGAAGAATTATTTTATATTCAATTACAGTTAGCTAGAAAAAAACTCATTAATAAAACAAAAATTAAAGGGGTAGTTTTTAAAAATGTTGGCGCAGTTTTTAATCAGTTTTATAGTGATAATTTACCATTTGAATTAACTAATGCTCAAAAAAGAGTGTTAAAAGAGATTAGAAAAGATGTTGCTTCCGGTGCCCATATGAATCGTTTATTACAAGGAGATGTCGGTTCTGGTAAAACAATTGTTGCACTATTGGCTATGCTATTGGCCATTGATAATGGTTTTCAAGCAACTATAATGGCACCAACTGAAATTTTAGCAAACCAGCATTATATAGCTGTTTCAGAGCTTTTAAAAGGCATGAATATAAAAGTTGATATTCTGACTGGATCTGTAAAAACAAAAAAAAGAAGAGAAATTCATCAGAATTTAGAAGACGGAACGCTACATATTCTAGTGGGTACCCATGCACTTTTAGAAGATAAAGTAAAATTTAATAATTTAGGAATTGCTGTTATAGACGAGCAACACCGATTTGGTGTAGCCCAGCGTTCTAAATTATGGATTAAAAATGAGTTACCTCCACATATTTTAGTGATGACAGCAACTCCAATTCCTAGAACTTTAGCAATGTCAGTTTATGGAGATTTAGATATTTCTGTAATTGATGAATTACCGCCAGGAAGAAAAGAAGTGAAAACTATTCATAGATATGATAGTAATCGTTTATCAGTGTTTAAATTTATGCGAGATGAGATTGATAAGGGGAGACAGATTTATATCGTATATCCATTAATTCAAGAGTCTGCACTAATGGACTATAAAGATTTAATGGACGGATATGAAAGTGTCTCCAGAGAATTTCAAACTCCAAAATATCAAATAAGTATTGTACATGGGCAAATGAAGCCAAAAGATAAAGAGTTAGAAATGCAGCGCTTTGTAAGAGGGGAAACTCAAATAATGGTTGCCACAACAGTTATTGAAGTAGGAGTAAATGTGCCAAATGCGAGTGTAATGATTATTGAAAGTGCGGAACGTTTTGGTCTTTCACAACTACACCAATTAAGGGGTAGAGTTGGGAGAGGAGCAGACCAAAGTTATTGTATTCTCTTAACTAGTTTCAAATTGTCTGCGGAAGCAAAAACACGTTTAAAGACAATGGTCGAAACATCAGATGGATTTAAAATAGCTGAAGTTGATTTAAAATTACGTGGACCAGGGAATATTATGGGAACTCAACAAAGTGGTGTTTTAAATTTAAAAATAGCAGATGTTGTAAAGGATGGTTCAACTTTGATAAAAGCAAGAAATGCAGCTATTGGTTTATTACAAGATGATCCCCGTTTAGAAAAATTAGAAAATTCGGGAATACTGAAAATTTTTAAAGCTATTTATAAATCATCAGGAATATGGTCTAATATTAGTTAGATTTCTTTAAATAAAAAACTCACATATTTCTATGTGAGTTTGGTTATGATTAGTGTTGTTAACTTTCTTTACGTCTTCTTCCAAATCCGCCAGAGTTTCTATCACTTCCAGTACTTCTCTCGCTAGATGCTCTGCTGGATCTATCTGGCCTATCAGGTCTATCAGAACGTCTTTCAGGTCTTCTACTTCCAGAATCACTGCTTCTCCTTGATGAAGAAGCTGAAGAATCAGAACTTCTTCTACGACCAAAGCCACCATCTTTTTTGCCAAAAGGTTTTTTACCACCTCTTCTTCCTCCGGCGCCACCTCTTTCTTTTTTTGTAATTTCTACATTAACAGAGCGACCATCAAAATCTGGTTGATTTTCTAAAAACGCTGATAAAGTTTTGTCTTCGTAGTTTTTATCAATTTCAAAAAACGAAAAAGTATCTAAAATATCAATAGATCCAATCTCAACTTTGTCACCAATATTTTGCTCATTAATTAAGCCAATTAATTTACCAGGATTTAAGTTATCTTTTCTACCAATATTGATAAAAAAACGAGTCATGTTTTCGTCTGAAGCTCTCGCTCTAGAATTATCTCTTGATGATAAATCATTTAAATCTTTTGCATTTTCATAGTAAGCTAGCATAGTGTTAAACTCTAATGAAACGAACTTTTTTATCAATTCCTCTCTTTCTAACCCTTCTAGTTTTTCAAAAATACTCGGTAAAAACTCACTAATTTGAGTTTCGTTAACTTCAATATTTTGAACTTTATCAATTAAATTCATTAATTGATTCTGACAAATTTCTTTTCCAGAAGGAACTTTACTTTCTATAAATTTCTTTTGAATAATCTTTTCAATCTGACGTAATTTTCCTTTTTCTTTTCCGTTAACTAAAACTATAGATACTCCTTTATTTCCTGCTCTACCTGTTCGACCACTTCTATGTGTATAGTTTTCTATTTGATCTGGTAATTTGTGATTTAGTACATGTGTTAATTCAGTGACATCTAATCCTCGAGCTGCAACATCTGTTGCTACTAATATTTGGATCGTTTTCTTTCTAAATTTTCCCATTACAGAATCTCTTTGACCTTGAGATAAATCTCCGTGTAAAGAGTCTGCACTATATCCGTCTTTAATTAAATTATCTGCAACTTCCTGAGTTTCTCTTCGAGTTCTACAGAAAATGATTGCATAAATATCAGGATTTAAATCTGCAATTCTTTTTAAAGCTGGATAACGAGTTCTTTCTGTGACAGAATAATATTCATGACTAACATTTTCTGCACCTTGATTTTTTTGACCAGAAGTGATTTCTATCGGATTGGTCATATAATTTCTTGCAATAGATTCAACTTCTCTTGGAAAAGTTGCAGAAAATAATAATGTTTGTTTTGTATCTGGGGTAGCGTCTAGAACTTTATCTAATTCATCCTTAAAACCCATATTTAACATCTCATCAGCCTCATCTAATACGAGCCATTGAACGTTTCCTAATTTTAAAGCTCTTCTATTAATTAAATCTACTGTTCTACCTGGAGTACCAACAACTATTTGTGACCCTTTTTTTAAAGACCTTATTTGCTCTTCCATACTTGAACCCCCATAAACAGTTGTAACTTTTACGTTCTTTAAGTATTTACAAAAATCTTTAATATTGTTTCCGATTTGTACAGCCAATTCTCTAGTTGGAGATAATATGATAGCTTGTACGTTTCCATTATTTTCATCTAAAAGTTCTAATATTGGTAAACTAAATGCTGCTGTTTTACCAGTACCTGTTTGTGCAAATGCTTTTAAATCGGTTGTGGAAGAAATAATTTGCGGTATTGCTTTTTCTTGTATAACAGTAGGTTTTTCATAACCTAAATCTGTTAATGCTTTGTTTATAGGCTCTTTTAAACCTAATTCTAAAAATGTTGACATTCTGTGTTTTTTGTTGATTCACAGACGACCACCTGCAAACCGTATTTATAAATTCGACTTGATTTTTAATGAGTTACCTCAAAATTTAAAATCGCGCAAAGGTATGATAAATAAACAAGATAGGTAACAATCAGCTAAATTAATTCTTATTAAGTTCGTCCAACTGGGTATAGATATTATTTGAGGAAATAGAAGCGAATCCATTAGTAATAAAACCCATTTTATTGATAAGTATGGAGCGGGTCATTTTACTTGTCAAAAATAAATTAGCCTCGCTGTTTTGGTTTATGAAAAATTGTTTCTTAATATCTAACTTTTCAATTTTATCAAGCTTGTCCCCATCAATTTTAATAGTTAAAAACTGAACATCTGGATACTTTTTCTGTAAATAATTTACTCTAGAGCTAACATATGATTTAGATACTTGATTTAGACTCCAAAAAAACAATAATGTATTTTTATTTAAGAACTTTTTTGTAGAATGATTTTTATTATTAAAATCAGTAATTATAAAGTTATTTATTTTATGATCTACATGAACTAAATGATTATCATTTAGTATTTTTTTTATTAATTCTTTATCTTTTTTATTTGAGCTTAATGATAAAAAAGTATCAAATTCTTTATTATTAATATCACAAGTAGATTTTTTATAAAAATGACTAATCAAAGTCTGTTTTAAAAAGGCATTCTTTAAAACTTTAGACTGAATTTTAACATCTATAGTTTTTAATAAGTCTACAGTAAAATTAGAAGTAAAATTGTTTTGCATCGGTTTGTGACCCAAAGAATATGTAGAATTATATAAAAAACTTGTAACGTACATACTATAAGGACTGTAATACATCAATTCATTTTTATCAATTTTTAATTCATTTCTATAGCTATAAAAATCATCTGATATTTCAGGAAAATCATTAAGTTTCATCCTTTTAGCGTGAGCACTTGGATATCTCTCAATTCTTGTATATACTGGATAAGTCAATGCAGTTTTTAAAATATCTTTAAATTTTTCTGTATCTTCTGGATAATTAGAAGTGTATTCTTTGTAAGTTTTTATTTTGATTGTAATTAATGAATCTACTTTGGTCTTAAACGAGCTAGCTTTTAGAGAATTGTATTTGTAAAAAAGCTTTTTATCCTTTTCATATTGAAGAAAACAATCAATTAGCATATTATTTCTTTCTGCTCCAGTTCCTGAAAAAACTAAAGACTCATCAAAATTCCAAGTATTCAAACTAAGTGTTAAGCTATCATTTGATTTTAGATATAAAAATTGAGTTTCATCTCCATGAGCAAAAGAATAAAGTCCTTCTTTTATTGAGTCTAATTTACCTATAAATTTATTTTTAGAATCTATATAAAAAGTATCTATAACTTTGTCTAGAGAGTATAAAATGACATTATTAGTTTTAGGGTTAATTATACTCCCTCCAAAGTATATTGAGGTATCATTAACAGATTTACTACAACTAATAAAAGCTATAAAAAATATACAAATTAAAAGCAAGTTATTTTTTGGATTCATGTATTACTTTTCAAGAGAAAACAAATTTAAGTATCTAGTTTATTATTTATTGTTAATTAGCTGTTAAATAAGCATTTTCACTCCGTTTATATTATATTAAATTGATTTAAAAATAAATTTTTACGAACTAATAATAATAAAAATTTTGATTGAATTTAAAACAGCAGTATTTCTATATGTAAAACCAAAATCAATTTCATACTTTTGCACAAAATTTAAAAACAGTAAAAAGCATGTTATCAGTATCTAATTTATCAGTTCAGTTTGGTAAAAGAATATTATTTGATGAAGTAAATACAAAATTTGTTCAGGGTAATTGTTATGGAATTATTGGTGCAAACGGTGCTGGTAAATCTACTTTCTTGAAAATTATTTCTGGAATCATGGATCCAACCTCTGGTCAAGTTCATCTAGAAAAAGGAAAACGTATGTCCGTTCTAACTCAAGATCATTATGCATATGATGATTTTCCTGTTTTAGAGACGGTAGTAATGGGAAATAAAGATTTATTTAAAATAAAAAAACAAATCGATGAATTATATGCTGACTATACTGATGAAAATGCAGAGAAAATTGGAGAACTTCAAATAATTTTTGAAGAAATGAATGGTTGGAATGCCGATTCTGATGCAGCAGCTATGTTATCTAATCTTGGAATTAAAGAAGAAATTCATTATACTTTGATGAAAGATTTAGATGGTAAACAAAAGGTACGTGTATTAATTGCACAAGCTTTATTTGGCAATCCAGATGTACTTATAATGGATGAACCTACTAACGATTTAGACTTTGAAACTATTGCTTGGTTAGAAAATTTCTTAGCTAATTTTGAAAATACTGTAATAGTAGTTTCTCATGATAGACATTTTTTAGATGCGGTTTGTACACATATATCTGATATTGATTTTAGTAAGATAAATCATTATTCTGGGAATTATACTTTTTGGTATGAGTCTAGTCAGTTAGCAGCAAGACAAAGAGCACAACAAAATAAAAAAGCTGAAGATAAAAAGAAAGAATTAGAAGAGTTTATTCGTCGATTTTCTGCTAACATGGCTAAATCTAAACAAGCAACTTCTCGAAAGAAAATGATTGAGAAATTAAATGTTGAAGATATTAGACCTTCTAGCAGAAGATATCCTGCTATCATTTTTAAAAGTGATAGAGAAGCGGGGGATCAGATATTAAATGTGGAAGGTTTAGTTAAAAAATTTGAGGGTGAAATATTATTTTCTAATGTTGATATAAATCTTAATAAAGGTGATAAAGTAGCAATTATTTCTAAGAACTCTAGAGCTATTAGTGCTTTTTATCAGTCAATAACTGATAATGTGAAACCAGATAGTGGTACTTATAATTGGGGTGTAACGACTACTCAATCTTATTTACCTTTGGATAATTCATCTTTTTTTCAAAATGGTGATTTAAATTTAGTGGATTGGTTAAGGCAATATGCACAAACCGAAGAAGAGAGAGAAGAAGTTTTTATTCGTGGGTTCTTAGGTAAAATGATTTTTTCTGGAGAGGAAGCTTTAAAGAAAAGCAATGTTTTATCTGGAGGAGAAAAAGTTCGCTGTATGCTTTCTAGAATGATGATGAAAAGAGCAAATATTTTATTATTGGATGAACCAACAAATCATTTAGATTTAGAGTCTATTCAGTCGTTAAACAATTCATTAATTAATTTTCCAGGAACTTTATTATTTTCTACACATGATCATGAGTTTGCACAAACTGTAGCTAATAGAGTTATAGAATTAACTCCTAAGGGTGTTATTGACAGACATACTTCTTTTGACGACTATTTATCAGACCCTAAAATAAAAGAACTAAGAGAGAAGATGTACTCTTAAATAAATAAGCTAAATTATTTGCTTATTTATTTAGTAATGGACTAATAATTTTTACATCTGAAAAGGAGATTGCTCCCCTAACGACTCCATCAATAGTGCTCTTTAATGACTCTATTGTCTGCATTTTTAACTGAGATTTATGATAAATTAAACTTACTTCTCTTGCCGGAGGAGGACTTTTAAATTCTCGGAGATGTTTTTTATCAACTTCATTTAAATCTAGTGTATGTAAATAAGGAAGTAGTGTCATTCCTAACCCTTCCTTAGATAGGTTTATTAGTGTATTAAAACTTCCACTTTCTAATTTAAAGCCTTTTTTGTTATCCGTTTTGTGTGTCTTACATAAATTAAGAACACTATCTTTAAAGCAATGCCCATCCTCAAGCAATAATATATCGTCTACTTCTAACTCAATAGGTGTAATTTTTTTTTTATTAAAAAGGCGATGATTTTGAGGAATTAAGCCGACAAAAGGTTCATAGTATAATGGTCTCTCAATAATAGTCTCATTTTCTAAGGGTGTCGCTGCTATTGCAGCATCAATATTTCCTTCAATTAGTTTCTCTATGATATTTTCAGTTGTCAATTCTTCAATAATTAACTTAACTTTTGGATATTTTTTTGTAAAATTATTCAGAAACATTGGTAGTAAAGTAGGCATAACCGTAGGAATAATTCCTAATTTAAAATCTCCTCCAATATATCCCTTTTGCTCATGAACTATATCTATGATTCGACTACTCTCATCAACGATAACTCTAGCTTGGTTAACAATTTTTTCACCAACTTCTGTAAGTTCGATAGGTTTTTTAGATCGATTAAATATTTTTACATCTAGCTGATCCTCAAGTTTTTGTATTTGCATGCTTAAGGTAGGTTGTGTGACAAAACTGTATTCAGCTGCTATTGTAAAATTTCTATATTTAGCAACAGATAGTACATATTTCAATTGAGTAATTGTCATTGTTATAGATATTTATGATAAATATATAAAAAACAATCAATATTAATTATAGTAATTGCCGTTAAAATTATCACAAATTAAAATATAGGAATGCAGTAAATATATTTTAATCCCAAAATTTACGCTCTAGATTCAATTCTTTTTCTTCTTTAGCTAACTTTTCTAATTCTTTTACGGAAAGAACTTTTAGAAATGATGGATGTTGTTCTATTGCGTATTCTATTTTCGTTATAATTTCAGCAACATCGTCATTTTCATAATCTATTTGTAATGGTTCTTTAATAACCATTGACTGTAAAACGCTCCGTTTTTTAATCTTGAGTCCTTTTTTATCAAAAGATCGTCTAAAGCCGTCAATCACTACAGGCACAACTACTGGTTTATATTTTTTTATAATATGAGCAGTTCCTCTTCTAATAGGTTTGAAAGCTGTAGTAGTTCCTTGTGGAAATGTAACTACCCATCCGTCATCTAAGGCGGTCCCTATTTTTGATACATCAGACATTTTAACTTGTCTATTAACATCTTCTCCTTTACTTCGCCATGTTCTCTCTACAGATACTGAACCAGCATAAGCAAATATTTTTGGTATAATACCAGATCTCATTGTTTCACCGGCTGCAATAAAATAAAAGTTTAATTTAGGATTCCATAAGTAGCCTACATTTTTTAGAGTGTTATTTCTACCTTTCAAAGAGGCGTTAAATACATGAAACATAGCTATAACATCTGCAAAATAAGTTTGGTGATTTGATACAAAAAGAACATTTTTGTCCGGTAAGCCTCTAATAATTTCAGAGCCTTCTATTTTTAAATTATTAAAACGTTTAAATCTCCCATGAAAGGATATTCCAACAATTCTAATAATCCATTTTTTTATAATTAGTATATGTCCAAAAGGATTCCTTTTGATTAATGGCATATAAATACTTTTATAGTTAGCCGTCTAAATTACAAAACAATTTATAACCTCGCTATATTAATAATTCTTTAATTTCAGCAAGTATCATAGCGGTAGCTCCCCAAACAATATAATCATTTAGTTTAAAGCACGGTACATGAGTTTTATTCATGTAAGAAGTTGTCATTTCTACCATTTTAATTGATGTATCGTTCAATAAATCATTTAATAGAACTTCTATTATTGTTTCTACTTCATGATTTGTTTTAAAAATTGGTTTTTTCAATGTAATTCCTATGAAGGGAGTTGCTAAAAAGTTACTTGGTGGAATATAAACATCTGTAAGTTCTTTAATGATTTTTATATCTTTTTTTTCTATACCAACTTCTTCAAAAGTTTCTCTAATTGCAGTTTGTTCTAAACCGATATCATTTATATTTATTTTTCCACCAGGAAAACTAATTTGTGCAGAATGTGTTCCTTTATATGTTGCTCTTTTTGTAAGTAAAAAACGTGTGTTATTATTCTCATCTGGATAGAATAAAGCTAAAACTGCTGCTTTTTTTGGATTTTTAGCAGTTATTTTATCTTTATCATAGCTCAATCTAAATTCTGGAGCTAATTTAAATTGTGCATTAAGACCACCTAACTCTAATGTATCTATTATTTGTGTTTTTTTTATAAATTCAGAGAAATTCATTAATTACTTTTAATATTAGAGCAATCTATTTATCCTTAAAAAGAAATCCTAAACCAAGTCTATTTAAAATTTTTTTTTCAAAAGACCAGAAAAATTTAAATTGACCAAATAACCAACCAACTAGAGGAAGTGTAAATTGATAAATTGGAAATATTAATAAGATTCTTAATGGCCAATAGACTAAAGGAGAAACGGATTCTGTTGATAGACCTAAAAGAGAAGTGATGGGTTTAGCTACCCAAGCCGCAAAAGAACCATTAATAGCAAAAACAATAAAAATCGCAATTATCGCCCAATTACTTTCAATATTCCAGCGTTTTTTAAGTTTTTCCATATTGCAAAATTAAGAACAAAAAAAAAGGCGAACAAATGTTCATCGTTCTTATTTTAAAATATTTTAATATTATTAAATTATATCTATAAATTATTAGTAGGATACTGTAGTTAATGACGGTCTCTTTTAATTATTTTTTTTACCTTTCAATCTTATAAAAAATTTGAAATATAATATATGAAAGAATTGGCACTACACTGGAAGATTTTAATAGGAATGATTTTAGGAATTTTCTTTGGTTTTATTATGAACTCTGTAGATGGAGGAAAAGGCTTTGTAACAGATTGGATTAAACCTTTTGGAACTATTTTTATAAATCTTTTAAAATTAATAGCTGTGCCGCTTATACTTGCTTCACTTATTAAAGGTATTTCAGATTTGAAAGATATCTCCAAGATTAAAACGATGGGGTTAAGAACAATTATAATTTATGTTCTAACAACTGTTGTTGCCATAGTAATAGGGCTTAGTATTGTAAATATTGTAAAGCCAGGTGCTGGTATGTCTGCAGATACAATTGCTAAAATTAAAATAAAATATGAGAATTCAGCTGGTGTTGTAGATAAACTAACTAAAGCAAATGCACAGAACGATGCAGGGCCATTACAAGCTTTAGTAGATATTTTTCCAAGTAATATTTTTAAATCTTTTTTTGATGCTAGCATGTTACAAATCATCTTTTTCGCTCTGTTTGTTGGAATTTCACTTTTGTTGATATCAGAAAAGAAGTCTAAGCCTTTAATGGATTTCTTCGACTCATTGAATGAAATGGTAATGAAAATGGTCGATCTTATTATGCTTTTCGCTCCTTATGCCGTTTTTGCACTTTTAGCAAATGTTATTATTGCTTTTGACGATACAGAGATTCTTTTAAAATTATTGGTCTACGCTCTTTGTGTAGTTGGGGGATTAATTCTAATGATTTGTTTTTATTTAATTTTAGTCAGTGTTTATACTAAGAAAAGTCCTTTATGGTTTTTAAAGCAAATTAGTCCAGCTCAATTATTAGCCTTCTCTACAAGTTCTAGTGCTGCAACTCTACCAGTAACAATGGAAAGAGTTGAAGAGCATTTAGGAGTAGATAAAGAAGTTTCAGGCTTTGTTTTGCCGGTAGGGGCTACCATAAATATGGATGGAACTAGTCTATACCAAGCTATCGCTGCAGTATTTATTATGCAAGTGATTTGGCCAGAAGGTTTAACTTTTTCAAATCAATTAATTATTGTCTTAACAGCTTTATTAGCATCTATTGGATCCGCAGCGGTTCCAAGTGCAGGTATGGTCATGTTGGTCATTGTATTAGAATCTGTTGATTTTCCTCAAGAATTATTACCTATTGGTTTGGCATTGATTTTTGCAGTCGACAGACCTTTAGATATGTGTAGAACTATGGTGAATGTTACAGGTGATGCAACAGTCTCTATGATTATTGCTAAATCTTTAGGCAAATTAAAAGATCCTAATCCAAAAGAATGGGATGATAATATTGTAAAAACTAAATAAATCTTAATATAATAGATGCAGTGATTATAATTACTGCATCTCTTACTCCTAACAAGAAAAATTATTTTCTTCTTTTGAAAAAACTAACTATATTAATTTTTTTAAGATATTGAAATTAGTAATGATTTTATCTGCATTTTTTAGCGTCTGACCCTCCGATAATTTATTTGCGTAGCCGAAGACAAAAACACCAGCATCATTTGCCGCTTTAATTCCGTTATCAGAATCTTCTATAACTACACAATTTTCTTTTGGAATATTAGATAGAAGTATTGCTTTTTCAAAAATCTCAGGATGTGGTTTAGAAGCTATTAAATCTGCACCACTAATTTTCGCACTGAAATACCTCTGCAAGTTAAAACGCTCAAAAACCCGGTTTATATTTACCATAGCTGACGAAGACGCCAAAATTAAAATAATTCCTTTATTATGAAGATAAGTAATAATTTCTTCAACGCCTTCTACTAAATGTAAATCTGGGTTGTTTTCAAAAAAATTTATATATCGTTTTCTTTTATCTAAGACTAAATCTTCGGGGTTTTTATCTAATTTAAAATGAAAAATCAACTTTTGAAAAGCATTTATTGTAGAAGAGCCTGTTAAAGTTTTGTATAACTCTTCTGAAACATTTAAGCCAAGTGAAACAAAGGTTTCGAAGTATGCTCTTTTATGAATTTTTTCTGAATCTATAATTACACCATCCATATCAAAAATCACACATTTTATATTTTTTGATATTTCTTTTTTAAAATTAGTCATATAAATTTGAGAAAATTTTTATTAGTTCTTCTTATTAATAGGAGTTGATAATATTTTTATGAAAGGTTATTAAAATTAAAATGTTGGTTATTTTTGGAAAACCTGACATTATAAATTGAAACTAACTTAAAAAACGATCTTTTATTTGATCACTTGGAAGCATACAAACCTCTCTTTTACCAAACCATTTATACCTGTTTTTAGCAATAAAATCGTAAATATAATTTCTAAAGGTTTCTGGAAAAATTATAAAAATCGTAGTTATTTTCCAAAAACCACCTAGAAGGTTCATTATTTTTAAAGCAGCAGTAGATTTCTTATAATAGGAGGTATTTGATGTGAATAGTATAATACTATCCATTTTTAAAGAATTTATTTGTATTTTTTTACTAATTTTTTCACCAAATTCAGATTGTAAAGGACAAAACAGAAATATACCTTTTTTATCAAATTTAATTAGGGTTAACACTACAGCATTACACATATTACAAATTCCATCAAATAAAATAATATTTTTGTTCTTGGGTAAATCAATCATTTATGTAATATCTTTAAATATTAGTAAAAGTACTTCAACTTTTTTATAAAATTGGTGTAACATTTTATTTATTATAGCGTCTTATATTTATTAGTATTAAAGATTAATAAAACAATAGTTTTTAACAAAAAATTAATAGCAAAAACTTTTCTTACTAACTAGTTTTGCTAAAAATAATAAGTAGATGATTAGAATAGAAAAGCTTCATAAATCATACCCAATTGGTAAAGATTCTCTCCATGTTTTAAAAGGAATAGACCTACATATTAAAGAAGGTGAATTTGTTTCTATAATGGGGTCCTCAGGTTCTGGAAAATCTACCTTATTAAATATTGTAGGTTTACTTGATACACATGATAAGGGAGCTTATTATCTTAATGGCCAACTAATACAGGGTTTAAATGAGAAAAAGGCAGCCATACTTAGAAATAAATTCTTAGGTTTTGTTTTTCAATCTTTTAATTTAATTTCATATAAAACAGCTTTAGAGAATGTGGCATTACCTTTATATTATAAAGGTATGAACAGAAAAGAACGTTTAATAATAGCCTTAGACTATCTAGACAAAGTAGGTATAAAAGATTGGGCTAATCATTTACCTAATGAACTCTCAGGGGGTCAAAAGCAACGTGTAGCAATTGCTAGAGCTTTGGTTACTAACCCAAAAGTAGTTTTAGCAGATGAGCCAACGGGGGCTCTAGATTCTACCACTACAGATTCTGTAATGGATTTATTAAAAGACATCAACAATGAAGGAATGACAGTTTTTGTAATTACACATGAAGAAGAAGTCGCTAATCAAACAAAAAGAATAGTTCGTTTAAAGGATGGAGTAATCATTAGTGATGAACCTACAATAGCTTCTAAAAATTTATAGCTATGTTTGATTTAGATCGTTGGAGAGAAATATTTCAGAGTATAAATAAGAATAGATTACGATCTGTAATGTCTGGTTTTACAGTTGCTTTTGCTATTTTACTTTTTACTTTACTTTTTGGAATTGCTAGTGGTCTAGGGAACTTTTTTAAAGAAGCATTTGCAGACGATGCGAAAAATCTACTTTTCTTTCGTGCAGGAAGAACAACTAAACCTTACAAAGGTTTGCAAACAGGAAGAAAGGTTCAGTTAAAAAATACAGATTACAATTATGTTACAGAAGAGTATACAGATAACATACAATATAAAACTGCAAAAATTAATAAGAACTTAATAATTAAATATGAAAATGAAGCAAGTAACTACGGTGTTAAAGCTGTTCATCCAGATTACCAGTTTTTAGAAAAAATAATTCTGTATGAAGGTCGTTTTTTAAATGAAAGAGACCTTAAACTAAAATCAAAAGTAATAGTAATTGGAAGATTAATTAAAAAAGATTTATTTGGTGAAAAATTAGCTTTAGGAAAAAGAGTAAATGTTAATGGAAGTTCTTTTTTGATTATTGGAATATTTTCCGATGAGAATACAGATCGTGAATCAGAAGCTTATATCCCTTTGACTACTAATCAAATGATGTATGGTAGTAATGATTTTATAGATCAAATAAATTTAGGTTATAATCCAAAATTATCAACTGATGCAGCTATAGCATTTGGCAAAAAAGTTGAACGTGATATGCGTAAAAAACTTAATATTCATCCCGATGATCAAAGTGCATTATCTGTTAGAAATATGGCAGAAGCGAATAAATTTGTTGGAATAATTATGTTAGCATTATATTTAATTATTGCCTTTATCGGCTCAGGTACTTTAATTGCTGGCATTATAGGTATTAGTAATATTATGATTTTTGTTATTAAAGAGCGTACAAAAGAATTTGGGATACGTAAAGCATTAGGTGCAAAACCTTCATCAATAGTTGGTATGGTTGTCCAAGAATCTGTATTAATAACAACTTTATCTGGTTATTTAGGGCTATCTCTTGGGACATATATTTTAAGTTTTATAGGAAACAGTTTAGAAGAAAAATATTTTATAAAAGATCCAAGTGTAAGTCCTACTATTGTAATAGGAGCAACAATTTTATTAATTATTTCAGGATTAATAGCTGGGTATATTCCAGCAAAAAGAGCGGCAAGTATTAAACCTATAGAAGCATTAAGAGCAGATTAACTATGAAATTTTTATTCGATTCAGATACTTGGCAAGAAATTTATGGAAGCATCCGTAAAAATAAAATGAGAACTGGAATTACTATTATTGGGGTTCTATGGGGTATTTTCCTTCTAGTAGTTCTGTTAGGCGCCACTAGAGGTCTAGAAAATAGCTTTAATAAAGCATTTGGGAGTTTTGCAACTAATAGTGTTTTTGTATGGACACAGTATACTGACACACCTTTTAAAGGATTTCAAAAAGGAAGAAGATTTAATTTAAACACGAAAGATGTTAGGGTATTAAAATCTGAATATGCCAATGAAATTAAAGTATTGGCACCCAGGAATCAGACAAGGAATCTAATTGTTAAAGATTTTAAATCAGGAACCTTTAGAGTAAGTGGAGATTATTCATTTTTAGACCAAATTCAAAAGAAAAAATTAATTTATGGTCGTTTTTTAAACTCAAGAGATATTTCATTAATTGCAAAAGTAACGGTGATATCAGAAGACATGTATAAGCAACTCTTTGATAAGGGCGTAAATCCTATTGGACAATATATTAAAATTAATAGTATCAATTTTAAAGTTATTGGAGTATACGAACCTTCACCTAGAATCAATATTGATGGAGATACAGCATATATACCATTTTCAACATTTAAAAAGGTATATAATACGGCCAACAAAATTTCTTGGATGATGATTACGGCAAATAAAGGTGTAGATATCGAACAAATGGAAAAAGATATTCTCTTAACATTAAAGAATTTACACAAAGTACATCCTGAGGATGAAAGAGCTTTTGGTAGTGTAAATCTTAGTAAAGAGATTGGAAAATTCTTAGGTTTTTTAACAGGGATGCAATTTTTAACTTGGTTCGTTGGTATTGCAACTTTGATAGCAGGGGTCTTTGCCATTGGAAATATTCTTCTAATTACTGTAAAAGAAAGAACTAAAGAAATAGGAATTAGAAGAGCTATAGGAGCTACTCCAAAAAAAATTAGACAGCAAATTATATTAGAATCTGTTTTTTTAACAACAGTAGCTGGAATGATGGGAATTATTTTTGGCGCAGCAGTATTAATGCTAATAGATTACCAATGGGGTAGAGGTGTAGATGCTGTATTAGTAAATCCAACTGTAAATATTCCAATTATTTTAGCAGCATTCACAACATTAGTAGTATTAGGAACATTAATCGGTTTAATACCTGCACATATGGCAACAGTTGTAAAACCAATAGAGGCATTAAGAGAAGAATAAATCAATCGAAAACTATGAGTAAAAGAGCAAAAATTATCTTAGGTATTATTATCGTATTATTTGTAATAGCATTAATATGGTTCGGTAAGAAAAACGGAAAAAATATAATTCAATTTGAAACTGAAAAACCTTTTGAAACAACAATAGTTAGTAAAACAGTTGCTACAGGAAAGGTTATTCCTTTAGAAGAAATTGAAATTAAACCTCAAATCACCGGTATTATAGACAAAATTTTATTGTTAGAAGGGACTAAAGTTAAAAAGGGAGACTTAATTGCTACCGTTAGAGTCGTTCCAAATGAACAATCATTAATAAGTGCAAAAGGTAGAGTTGATAACGCAATATTAAGATTAAATAATTCTGTAATTTCTTATAAAAGAAATAAACAATTATTTGATAAAGGGGTAATAGCAAGATCTGCATATGAGTCTGTTGAGTTAACTTTTAACCAATCGAAACAAGATTTAAAAAATGCTAAGAATGATTACCAAATTATCAAAAAGGGATCATCAGGTTCAGGTGCCACAGCAAACACCAATATAATTGCTCAAATGTCAGGTACTGTTTTAGAGATACCAGTTAAAGAAGGAGATCAGGTTATACAGTCCAATAACTTTAATGCAGGAACAACAATAGCATCTATTGCAGATATGAGTAAAATGATTTTTGAAGGTAAAGTAGATGAATCTGAAGTTGGTAAATTAATTAAAGGCACCGCTATCGAAGTTTCTATTGGTGCCATAGAAGGAGTTAAATTTCCAGCTAAGTTAAATTTTATTGCTCCAAAAGGAACCGAAGAGGGTGGAGCCGTTCAATTTAAAATTAAAGCCGATGTAACACTGGATGACAAATTTTTTATTAGAGCAGGTTATAGCGCCAATGCTGATATTATATTAGAGAAAAAAGAAAATATTTTATCTATAAGAGAGGCATTGTTGAAATTTGATAGAAAAACCGAAGAACCATATGTAGAGGTAAAAATAGGTGCTGATGAATTTGAGAAAAGGATTCTAATATTAGGAACATCAGATGGTGTAAATGTCGAAGTTATAAAAGGTTTATCTTTAGATGATGAAATTAAGGTATGGAATAAAGCTAAAAAATCTGAAGAAAAAGGAGATCCAGATCCACGAAATTAAATGTCTATTATTAAAAAGGAACTAATTTTATTAGTTCCTTTTTAATTTATCTTAAACAGCTTAGGAACGAAAGCAAAATCTCCTAACTCTTTTATTTACAAATTACAATTTAAAACTAATTAACATTCTATGAAAAAGATACTTTTGACTTTCTTATTAATTGCATTCTCAATAGCAATAAACGCGCAAACTATTTTCGGTAAATGGTATTCTAAAGATGAAACAGGTAAAATTGACTCTGCTATTGAAGTTTACGAAAAAAATGGAAAAGCCTTTGCAAAAATAATTGAATTGTGGTACCGAGGGTCGCGGGTTACAGATCCTAAAGGACAAAATGCAGTTTGCGATTTGTGCGAAGGTGAAAATAAAGGGAAGAAAAAATTAGGCTTAAATATCTTAGCGGATTTAGAAAAAGATGGCAACGAATGGTCCGGAGGAACTATTTTAGACCCAAGAAATGGTAAAATATACACCTGTTATATTGAGTTAATAAACCCTCATAAATTAAAAATAAGAGCGTATTTAGGTATTTCTTTATTAGGCAGAACTGTTTATTTGGAAAGAGCTGGGGTACAGTTATAATTAGATGTTAGAGAGAATTAAAACACAGTCAACAAGCTTAAATCTAAATTAATCTTCACAATTATTCTATTTAACAACATACTCAATTAACCTAACGGAGTTATTTTTGTTTTTTTCTATCACGAATTGTAAGAACCATTGCTAAAATTAATAATACACTTCCAGTAACTCGCAACCAAAAACCTGACTTCATCTCTTCAGATGTGAAAATGAAATTTAATATTATTAATACAAAACTTACAATAATTAAAATTAAGGGTAAAGTATCTTTTTTCATTAGTTCAATTTTTCGTTTTGAGTTCATTCGTTAATGAATGCGTGTCAGTCTAAGCCTGTCGAAGACTACTTATATTTAATATATACTTCGACAAGTTCAGTATGACATTGGCCTTTTTTATTTTTTGAAGGATATATTTTAGCAGTAAATAGAAAAAGACAATGCCTGTCTAATTCTTCTCTTCCAGCATTGGCACAAAAGCAAAATCTCCTAATTCGTGTTTTTCAAATTCTTTAGCAGATTTCCGAATAAAAAGTGTCATGATTTGCGTTTTATCTCCAACAGGAATTAACAACTTCCCTCCTATTTTTAATTGTGCTAACAACGGATTTGGTACAAAGGGTGCGCCGGCAGTCACAATAATTTTATCGAAAGGTGCTTCTTCTTTTAAACCTTTATAGCCGTCACCAAAAATAAATTTTTTAGGTTTATAACCAATCTTAGGCAAGAACAGAGAAGTTCTTTTAAACAACTCTTTCTGTCTCTCTATGGAATAGACTAAAGCTTTTAACTCCAATAAGACAGCGGTCTGATAGCCTGAACCAGTTCCAATTTCTAATATCTTATCACCAGGTTCTATTTCTAAAGTTTGTGATTGAAAAGCAACCGTATATGGCTGAGAAATAGTTTGTTCCGCAGCAATAGGAAATGCTTTATCTTGATAGGCATGCGCCTCAAAACTAGAGTCTATAAACAAGTGTCGTGGAATTTCTCGAATAGCATTCAGTACATTACTGTCTGT